>Ga0209537_1004985_pt1 | contig 10850 bp, 12 predicted proteins | sample BioPla4DNA1_FD_187698 | JGI IMG/M metagenome (GOLD analysis project Ga0209537, IMG submission 187698) | Biogas fermentation microbial communities from Germany - Plant 4 DNA1 (SPAdes) (version 2) | ecosystem: Engineered > Bioreactor > Anaerobic > Digestate | place: Bielefeld, North...
TAATGTTGTTCCAATTTTCCATCTTCATTGTGTTTGCTAAACCGACTTCCTTTATGTTGACTTTTTTCACTAAATGGTTCAAATTGTTTATTGTATGTATATTTGTCAGTCTTGGAATATCTTAGTATTGTGTCATGACATCGTGTAAAATCTTTACTCGAATTAGTCCATCTATCATAATACCAAATTATCTCATTTCTAAAATTATCAATTCCAAACACTTCATCCATTAACACTTTTAAATAATGAACTAAATGCCAGTCACAATGAATATAAATTAAACCAGTATTTTTAAGCACTCTATACATTTCTTCAATTCTTGGCTTATACCATTCAATAGCTTGTTTTTGAGTCCCTAATCTATCCACGTAGTCTTTAAATTTCCTACCAGTATTATATAAAATATCACAATATATCAAATCAATAGAATCACTAGATAATTGTTTCATTAACTCTAAGTTATCCATACAATAAAGTTTATTAACCTCCAATATTACACTTCCTTTCTAATTATTTATTGTTAATATATACCCACTCTTTTTAATACTTCTCTATTAATACAATCTTCTATGTATTTATCTTTTCCTTCTTGGCTCAACCCTTTTAACTCTTTATCATTAATTTCCACATCAAATTTCTGTTCTGAACACCTAACATTGATTTGCTGTTATTGCTTTCTTTTTAATATTTTCTGGAACACACTTTTCGCAATAACTTTTGCCATTTATTTTATATAAAATATTATGACTTATTTTACATCTCTTACATCTAAATGTTTTTACAGCTTTATTATCACTAATAATTTTCCAACATCCATCCATAATTAATTCTCCGCAATATCTTTAATTTTAGCTAATATTTGTATCAAATCATCAACAGTATTATTATTAAAGCGTAAATTACAATAATCCTTAGCAGGTTCTACAAACATAACATCGTCATTAAATCTTCTTATAACTTCTTGTACTTGTTCATTTGTCATTTCACCTTCTCTTGTGAGTGAACGTTGCAATCTTACTTGATAGCTTGCATCTATATAAATGGAAACTAAACTGTCTATACAATTATTAGCTTTAAAATATTTTTCTATTTTTTTTAAGCCTTGAAAATCAACTATTGTTATATAATTATTATTACTATTTAAATCTATTTCACTTTTATGTATTCCATATAACCAAGTTTCTTGATTGGCTACATAATATTGTCTTGTTTCTATAAATTCATTATTATTAAGCATATCTGTAGCAACTTTAATATCTATAAAATGATATTCCCTATCTTGAACTTCACCTTTTCTCATAGGTCTTGTAGTATGAGAAATAACTGATTTTAGATTAGGTATCATTTTTAAAGAATTTTTTAATATAAAATCTTTACCAGATGCACTTGCTCCTACCAAACAAATTAATTTCATATTTATCACCTCATTTATTTAATATTTAAATTATTTATTTTTTTCTAATAATACTTCTTCTACACCATTTTCTATTTTAACTATTTTATTTATTTTAATATTTTCTTTTAATTTGTTTAAATATATATTATAATTCTTTTCATTATATTTATCTTTAGGGAATGTGATTATTTCTGAAAAACACCTGCCATATCCAATCAATCTGCATTTTATATTGTCCTTTTCAATATATTCATAATTATCATAGTAGTTCATATTTATACCCCTTTATATTTTTTATAAATCATCTAGCCAAGACGAATCTAAACTTTCTCCGTCTTCAAATTTATATCCATCTTTTAAAAACATTTCTAAATCATTTAAATATTCATCAAATGGTTTATGACTATTTCTACTGTAATCACATAAATTGTAAAAATAATATTCATTAGTTTTATCTATTTCTGTCCAGAATAATTTATCATTCTTAGTCTTATTATATTCTTCAGTTTTTTCTTCTATCTCTTTTAATGTTTTTATAATATCTTCCTTTAATTCATTTATATTTTCTTCTGTAAAAGGAATTTCTACATAGCAATCCTTTATAATAAATATATCTTGAATCTCCTTAGGAAGATTATCTAAATTATTATTTTGAATAGCCTCATTAATTAATTTTTCTATTTCTTCCTCGTTATATTTTAATTTCTTTAACCAAGTCTTAATTGGAGTTTTGCATTTTTCTACCCATTCTGTTCTAAGGCAATTTTTAGTTTTTATCTTATGTTGCTTAGTTTCATTGTCTTTGGTTACTGTTTTATATTCTACCGTACAATATTTTAAAAACCCCCACATAATCTTAATTTTTTCATATGGAATACCTAGTTGATGTAACGCCTCAGCATACAACATCAATTGTCCTCTTTCTTTTTCTATCTTCTTACCTTGATAAATTGTTGAAGTTTTCCAATCTAATATTACATAATTTCCATTTTTATCTTTATAAATAAAATCTATATATCCTTGAAATATGTAATCTCCTATTTTTATAGTTACAAATTGTTCTAATTTCATTTTATCAGTTAAGGGAATATGATTTTTATAGAATAATCTAAGATTTTCTTCATATTTGCTTCCTATCTTTTTATTCATACTTTCGTCTTTTCGATGATATTTTAATTCTGCTAAATCCATTTCTAATAGTTTTTCTTCAAAGACTTCAATCATATCTTTATGTTCAATTTCTTTTCCATAAAATTTTTCAAGAATTTCATGGGCATTGCTACCTGATATGCCATAACGAGTATCTGTTCTTTCGGGCGGTTTTTTCAAAATATATCTAAGTAGATAGCTATAAGCATCAATTTTATACAAGTTATATCTGCTCCAACTATAAAGCTCTTTAACTCCTAATTTTTCTTTTAATTTCTCTAATTCCTCCTTAGTTTTACGCATAATAACTCCTCACCTCTTTTATCTTCTTATTAAATTCCATATTTAAAAATCTTTCGTGTTCTTCAGCTCCATATAATTTTTTTCTATTCCAAAGCACCCAATAAATCTTATTATGTTTATCCGCTGGACTTTCTTTATTGCCTAATAGACCAAATTCATCATGAATATAATAAACTTTTCTCTTACCATAAAATTTCTCACAAATAGCATAAATTTCATTTAGTGGCACATCCGAATCCATTTGAATAATTATATCTACATTTAAAGCTAAAAGAATTTCAACTTGGACATCGCTAATAGTATGACATCCTAAAGCAACTCCTGTTTTATCTAATCTACTATGTCTTTTTAAAACTGATTTTTCTGCCTCAAATACATTTACATATCCTGCTTTTTTTATGTATTCTTTATTTTCATACAATCCATATAAATTTAATGTTTTAGGATATGAAATAATCGGAAAATATTTCGGTATTCCTAATTCTTTATATTCATCTATTAATGTTCTGCCTACTAATCCAATATAATTATTTTTTTTATTTCTGCCTTTATAATATCTATGAGGTATTATTATCCTATTATATATTTTACTATAGCCTATTTTGAACTCCTGCATACTACTAGGTAAAATACCTTCTCTTATCCAGCCTATATATGGCATAGGAGTATAATATTTTAATATTTCTTTTTCTGTATAAAATTCCAGTTTAGGAACTTTGTCTTTATTTTCCTTCAAGCTATGTAATAATTCTATCTGTTCTTGTGTAATTTCAGAAAAACCATCATATGAAAATCCAAAAATTTCATGTACAAACTTTATAGTATCGCCTAAAGATATTTTTAAAAGAGCAGAAACTAAATTAAAAATATCTCCTCTTATATTATAGGGATTATCAGCCCATATTTTAATTTTTAAATCACTTCTTCTAACAGTAGTAGATTGAGGTTTTGTATTTAGTGGAGTGGCACAACTATAATATTTTTTACTCTTTTTTATAGAAGTGCAACCCGCCGCTTCTAATATTTGAGGTATTTTATCATTTTGAATTATATATGCTTTAAGCTCTACGATATTCAACTAATCACCCCTTTAAAAATCAGGACTTAAACAGCAATAACCAACTTCTTTAAAAGTATTTCTGCTTAAATCACATTCTGCTACAATTTGATATTGATTAGAAGCTCCTTCTCTATTTTTAGTTATAAATATTATTATATAATATTTATTTCTATCTAATTTAACAGGAATTTGAGTTTTTCCTTTTTTCTTGAAAACCTTTATTTCAGCCTTTCCACCCTCAAATTCATCTTCAAAAATTGACCTCACCATTATACAAGTTGAGGCAACATCTATAATATTTTTAGCAAGCCCAATGTTATCTTGTGTATAATATCTATTCTTACTACTGGATTTTGCTAATTGAAATGTAACCAATATATGTACATTTTTATTTTCTTCTTTTACTTCATTATATATATCTACCATTGATTGTTGCATATTAAACCAAAAAGCTTCACTACTTAGACTATTATTATCCGCTTTAAATGTATCTAACATAAAGTATTTACAGCCTAAATTTGCATATTTTCTAATACACCTTATAGCCTTTTCTGTGGTATATTTTTTAAATGGTTTTATTACTATATTATCTTCATTATCTTTAATCCATTTAGCACATTTGTCTTTAAGAAAAGATTTAAATTCTTTGGTATAATTACCATTTCTTACTTTGTATTTTTGTACATCTTCACTAAAAACATTATTTGCTACATATACAAGCATCTCTCTTTGCCATTTTGCTATACCTTCCTCATTTATCATAACAACTAAACGCTCTTTTTTTTCAATTATGCTGGGCAAAAGCCACACTCTAGAAATAGAAGTTTTACCCACACCAGAAAGTCCACCTACTAATGTAACATTTCCTAGTAATAATCCACCTATTTCATCTGTTAAGTTTGGAGCATGAGCCAATGGAAGTCCAACAGAAAATCCTTCGTCTAATTTATCTATTAACTCATCTATACCATCAGATAATTTATAAACTTTATCTTCATCATCTATATCAAGAAATATATGATTTAATAAAGCTTCTTGTTCAGCATATATTTCTTCAACATCCATGTCAACAAAATCTTTTAGTCTATGGGCAACTGGAAATTTTGCTTTTGCCATTTTTGTAACTACTTCCCACTTTTCTAATTCTTTTATGTATCCTTCGATATTTTCTTTTTTAGCATTTTTTGTTATTTCTCTTACAACTTCATATCCACCATAATTTTGATATTTTTCATTTATATCTGAATGTTTATTTAAATATATATCTATTGTATTTTCATCTAATATTTTTCTTTCTTTTATTACTATACTTTGTCCAATTTGAAAATATAATTTCCATTTATTAGAAGTAAAATTGTCTAAACTTAATCTATCATAATAGAAAAATAAATCTGGCTCTTTATACAGTATTCCTATAATGTTTTCTTCGCATATATCTTTATATTGTTTTATTTTTAAAAGCGTAGATAATTCTTCATCGTTAGTAAAACTTTTTTCTTCGGTTTTTCTTTTTTTAGCCATTACACCACCTCACTTTTAAATTTTTGAAAGGTTTATGTTTATATTTACTACCTACCATAAATCATTTAATATTTTACTTTTTTTAGCTTCAGTTTTTCTTTTATAATCTGCTTTATTTTCTGAAGTATTTATCTCTATATCTTCCATTTTTTCTTCTTGTTTCTCTATTTTTTTCTCCTTTAAAACAACATCATTTATACTATTTTCAATTATAGCTAATATGTAATTCATTTTATGTTCTTCATTATTAAAATTAACTGTCTTTAAAGCTATCATTATATCTAATTTTTTTATTTTAAATGTATTTAATATAGTTTTAAAACTATATTTTGCCATAGGTTTAATTTTATTATTACTACAGAATTTTCCTTCGCTTAATCCTCTTAATCTTAATACAAATTTTTTAGACAACTTCATATTATCTGTATATCCCAATATATCTTTTTTTACATATTGATAAAGCTCGTCCCATTCTTTTATTTCTTGCTCTGTCATTTTTTTACTTCTAGCCATAACATCACCTATTATAAATATTATTTTATTTTTTTAATGGGAAGAATAAATCTCCCCATTTTGTATGTATATTTTTAATATTTTAATTATTTATCCTGCAAGTTTTCAACAAATTCTAAAAGCAATCTCATCTTATCTAAATCATTACACTTCAATGGATTATCTACCCCTATTTGTTTAGAATAAGTTACAACTGATGATTTATCTTTTAACCCTTTTAATAAAGTCTTAAATTTTTCAGTTATATCTTCTAATGTTTCACTTTCTGATTTTATCTTTTTAATATCTCTATCAATATTTTTAACAAAATCAATTACATTTTCTTTTAAATTTTTCTTTCCTTCCACAACTTCTCTCCAGTGTTCATATGTAGGATTATCTATTATATCTCCTTTCTTAAATACACCAGTTCTATCCTTTAATACTTCAGCCTTATATACTTCTTCTTTTGTTTTGCTATCCTTCGCAGTAAATAATCTCAATACTAAGTCATAATCATATTTTAACCCCTTAGCTGCATCAGGTTCATATCCTAATATCACATATTCGTCACCCTTCTTTTCTTTTATAGGTTTTTCTTGACATATACTAACTATATTAACCCCTTTACTTGATAGCATTATTTTAGCTGATTGTATTCTTGAATTAATAAGTTTAATCTTTCCCCACTCTCTAGTGCTGATATTCGCATCATCTACATTCTGTTGTTTATTTCTTGCCCTTCTTTCTGCAACTTGTAAGGCGGCGTGTTGTAAATTTTCATATATCTTAGTTTCACTATCAATAATAAATGTATCAATCTCATCAATTAATTCATCATTAATTTCTTCTAATGCTTCTTCAACTTCATCTGCTGAATTAGTTGGTAAATGATATAGTAAATTAGGTGTTTTTCCTTTATAAAACTCCATACCTAATTCACTATCTAATGCAGCTATTCTTGGGAATGAAAGAGCAAAAGTTGTCTTTCCTGTTCCTGTATCACCAAAAGCTAATACTTTAATGCCTGATTTTGTTTCTTCTACTTTCTTAAATAATCCCATTTAAATTTCCCCTTTCTTGTATTTATTTTAATATTTTTATTTTATAGGGGATTAACCCCTATAAAATTCTATTTAATTTCCATCTTATAAATCTGCTAACCAATCATCGTCATTATCGTCATCATCTTCTTCTTCATTTTCTAATGCGACATCTAAAGCATCTTTCTTACCTAATGATTTAAGTATTAATGATATATCTAAATCATTTTCAGTGTATGCTTTTGCAATTTTATCAACTGTTGGTATCTTTACATCTTCACCAGTAAATTTAATATGAGGAGCTTTAATGTACATCTTTTCATTTTTGTTCCCCGCCCCATTAGCAAAAGCCATTTTTTCCAGCACTTCTTCTTTAGTGATATATTCTAACTCTATTAATTCCATAACATCATCAGGAATGTCATCTTCACTTACTGCTATCGTAGAAACTTCACCTCTGCTAAAGAAGCCATCTACTGTTAATTGAGTAATATCCTTAGAAACTTTAAACACTTTTAAAGTTTTAGTTGCTTTTTCTTTATCGCTTCCATCAATTTTCATATCAAAAACTTTTGGAATAGGCAACATGGTTTTAACTTCATGTTCATTATAGTTTTTAAAATATTCAACTATTTTACAAGTAATTGGAATAGTCATAGTCTCTTTATCAAATTTTCCTATGGCATCTTTAGCCAATAAGATAGTTTGAGTAAATGTAGCCTTAAATTTATCTTCTTCAGCTTTAGTTAATCCTATGTAATTTATTTCCTTCTTACATTGAGTATTATCATTATAAATGCTCCATCTTAAATTTCCCCTAACTGAAATTACCATTCCATCTTCTAATACACTCTCTATGTATTCAATAGCATCATAAGCAGATAAAAATTTCTTTCTATTTTTTTCTTCTAATGCTACTGTAATAAAACACATATCTCCAACTTCTTTTAAAACTTCTTCGTCAAACCTATCTTCCCAAGCTACTGTAAATCTATTCTCAAAGTCGTCTGTACCATCGGATTTCTTTCCATGTACATATATTACATTTTCTCTATCTGTTCCATATCCACCCATTAATTCAGCATAAATTACACCATATTTTTCACCACAATCTACTCCCAGATTCATTTGAGAATAAACCCAATCCGAATCTTCTTTTGAACTTTCCATATTAGTTTTAAAAGTAAACTCATTTAATTTTGCTCTACCAATTAAGGAAAAATTTGAAGTTCCCTTCTTTAATTTTGTTAATTGAATTTCTTTTGCCATTTAACTTTCCTCCCCTTATTTTTAATATTTTTATTTTTGATTTATTTTTATAAAAAACTATTGTTTAAATTTATTACATCTCCATTTATTCGCATTGTCTTTTATAACATCATTTTGTATTCTGTTTTCTAAGACTTTATTGAGAATACTGCAATTATTTTTATATCTTTTACATTTTTTACAGTTGTCTATGTATTCATTTTTTTCTTTTTTATTATCAAATATCCCTTCAAAATCTGAAGGGTAAATTGTTATTAGTATTCTAGGATTATTTGAATCATAGTATATTCTATTTACCCTTTCCATAACCACATTATCATCTTCCCAAACCCCACTTGTAGTCATTACATCAGATAAAGTTTTAAAATAATTCTGAACATCCATATCTACTCTTGGAAGATAAAATATAGTATCCATTATAATTAATTTATCTTTAGGAGGTTTAATCCAATCTTGTTTTTTAATCTCTTCTCTTATGTACTCTCCAAAAGATTTTTCAAATTCTTTAGTTTCTTTAGGTTTATATGCCACAACTATATACTTATTTCCCTTTTTTATAGGTCTATAAGACATATAATGATTTACAGATATAAACTCTTTACATACTAGATTTAATTTTATTACTCTCACCTACTTTCTACTATATAATTCTTTAACAAAACCTATTTTACACCTCCTTCTATATTTTGTCAATAATAATTTTAATATTTTATATTTTAATTTATTTTTAATTATTATAAAGCTGTATGCTTACACCCTAATTCCTGTTATTTGAAGAAACTTTTCAGCATCAAAGTTTGGAATACTTTTAATGATGTTTCTTTCTCTTTCATTTAAGGAATCCCACCATGTTAAGAAAACCTTATCCATATTGCAAACTTTCAGATAACCACCAGTTGTCTTATATTTAGGATGTGCAGCTTTTTCTTCATTAGTCATATCCTCAGCCCAAATCCATCTTGTTGGTTCAGAAGGTATTCTGCAAAGAATACTATAAGCTTCACTGTTTCGCCATTGTCTGAATGTCATATCTGATTCTTTATCAAAGAACCTTATCTTATGTTCTTCAGTGCAGAAGCATCCTGTTTCATAGTCAGAAATGTTAAAATCCCCAGTGCAAAAGTCGCCTTGATTCCAATTACCGCTGTTCCAATTACCGCTATTGTAATTACCACTGTTCCTATAACCACTGTTCCTATGACCACTGTTCCTATCACCGCTGTTGTAATTACCACTGTTTCTATCACCGCTGTTGTAATTACCACTGTTCCTATAACCACTGTTCCTATGACCACTGTTCCTATGACCGCTGTTGTAATCACCGCTGTTGCAAAGTCCTGAATTTCCCTTTCCTGTATTAACAATAGTCAAAAGTTCTTCCCATGATATTTCCCTAACAATTTTGATTTTATTTGTACTACATTTGTCACCTTCTTCAGCAATTTCACCAAGGGCAATGACTTCAGCAACTTTATTTTCAGGATTGAAACTATAATAGTTAAAACAATCTTTTGCTTGTTTGCAAAAATGAAATCCTTTATTACATACACTTGGAATAACATCTTCTTCATATGTCTTTCCTACTTCATATTGAAAATCTCTGCAAGTCCAATCAGGATTAAATACTTTAAAACCTTTTACACCAGTTTCCATATTAATCTCTCCTTTTTAGATATAATTTGATTAAAATATTTTTTATCTGCACTTTTGGAAACTGCTATTTCCTTTGGTGCTTTTTTATAAGTCCTAATTTCTCTTTTATAATAATAATAATACATAAGGTTAAAAATATCTTTTGTAGGAATTAATTGTGAATCTGACACTCTGCGTGACTAAAGTCAGCAGGTTCTTAGGTACACAAACTTCTCATTACTGCACTAATTTATTTCCCTAAGACTTTCACTATCCATATAATCTACATTATATTAGCGATAGTATAAGGCTCGTGTCTAAACCTTTTATTGAATTTTATGATAAGCCTTCATCCCAGTGACTAAAGTCAGAGGCTTTCGGCTAAACCATTTGTAAATTTTAATAAATACTTGCAAAATTAAATAGTTTATTTTTAAACTTGTCTATTCTAAAAGTATTTCTTTTAATTCATTATAAAGTACGACAACCTTTTCATAATCATATTTATACAAAACTTTTAATTCTTTATTATTTTCAAACATTAAATACAGCATAGTTATGTATTTGTTAAAATCGTCTATATTTTTTAAGCAATAATTACAATAAGCCAAATGATAATACAAGAAAAATAAATCTATAAATGAAATTTCATCTTTTGTTTTTTGCATTAATTTTTCTTCAAAGTTATTTAATAATTTTAATGCCTGTTCGTATTCTTCCTCCATCACAAATGCTTTAACACCAATTTTTGTATCCATGTTTTATCCCCCCACTTTATTAGCATATATATTCTATTTTCTTATCATAAAAGTTTATCTCTAAATTTAGACTTTTGTGTTCTTCTATGTTAAGATTATACATATTTTTAATCTTATTAAGTTCTTTTAATTTTTCATCAAACTCCTTTATAGCATCTTCTATCATTTTAATACTTTTTCCTTTGCTCTTTAAATAATCAATAACAATTTTAATTTCTTTTAATTCT
>Ga0209537_1004992_pt1 | contig 10834 bp, 10 predicted proteins | sample BioPla4DNA1_FD_187698 | JGI IMG/M metagenome (GOLD analysis project Ga0209537, IMG submission 187698) | Biogas fermentation microbial communities from Germany - Plant 4 DNA1 (SPAdes) (version 2) | ecosystem: Engineered > Bioreactor > Anaerobic > Digestate | place: Bielefeld, North...
ATAGTTTATGCAGAAAATCTCGTCTTGCGTTTACAATCTTCTCATGGATTGTTGCAACTTTTAAGCGTGCTTTGTTCCAATTGCTTCCGCCATATTTGCGACGAGAAAGAATGCGTTGCCATTTAACTAATTGTTTTTCATATTTTCTAAAATATTTCGGAGCGCTAATCTTTTCTCCCGTAGAAAGAATTACAAAGTCTTTTAAACCAAGATCAATACCGATTGCTTTTTCTGACGTAGGCAAAGAATTAATTTCAGTTTCACAAAGAATGGATACAAAATATTTTCCTGTTGGATTACGACGAATCGTAGCGGAAAGAATTTTCCCTTTTACTTCTCTTGATTTTGTAAATTTCACCCATCCCAACTTTGGCAGTTTAATTTTATTATCAATAACTTCAATAGTCGGTCTACTACTCGAATAATTACATTGACTAGTGTAAGATTGTACAGGATTTCTTTTACTTTTGAATTTTGGTTTATTATTCTGCTTTTCAAAAAATCGCTTGAATGCATTATCTAAACGTTTTAATGAATTTTGTAATGCAGTGGCATCCACTTCTTTTAACCATGAAAGCTCTTTTTTTAATTGAGTTAATTGTTTTGCACAAGCATTATAACTCAATCCTTTTCCTGTTTGTTCATATGCTTCATCCCATTTGACGAGAAAATAGTTGAACACAAACCGACTACAACCAAATGTCTTATTGATTAATTCAATTTGTTCTTTTGTGGGATAGATCCGAAACTTAAATGCTTTATGCATCTACATTCACCTCCTTTTTATGTCTTTAACGACATTATAACATATACTTGAAATGTCGTCAACGACATGATAATATGGAATAGGAGGTGATGAAAATGGCACGACTCAAAAAAAATCGTGCAGAATTGCATACAACTGTAGACGCAGAATTGTTAAAAAAAATTAAATTATTAGCAGTCGAAAAAAACATGAAATATGGAAAACTAATTGAAGAAGGAATGAGACTAGTTATAGAAAAATATGAATCAGAGAGGGAGTAATCCCTCTTTTTTATAGCTTGCTTTCATCCCATCCCTAAAGGAATGGGTCTTCTCGTTCGCTTCTTAATAAGCTACTATGTTCAGGACACCCAAAATAGGCACGAATACTATAATAGCTATATCAAGCCAAAAGTCGCTTGTTTTGACTGCATCTTTATAATAATCCTTATCAAATAGATAGTCTCTATTGAACCAAAAATACTGGGTTATGCAAATGACCAAGAAAATCCAATATATATTCCTAGACAAGTGATATAATATTTCTGACATTAGAATCCTCCTAACTCTATTTATTCTTTCTGTACCTCTTTAATTTTGTCTTTAGCATATCGACTAAATAATAAATTACCTTCTTTTATGGCTTGATAATCTTCTTTCTCCTCCAGATATTCGCAATATCCAAAGGATAAATGCCTGCATGTGTAACAGTTTTTCTTCCTTTCTTTTTCAGCCTGCTTTTAAACTTATAATAGTCATGAAATGCTACTAAATTCGTATCATGACCAAACTAGGGTTTCAAGTTTGTTCAGATATAACAAAAGGTAGAGTTTGCATAAAGCCACGAACTCTACCTTGCTATTAATTGATAAATGATATCTATAACAAGTTCCTAGGCCTAGGATTTATAATAACCATCAGCTGTGGTACTACTAAAGGAGGTAAATAACTTTGGTTTTGTTTCTTCAAGTTGTTCTTTTAATTCTAGATATTTTTGATGTGCTCTTTCTTCAATAGCCTTTATCTCTTCTGGGGTTAATATATCCTTCAGTTCAATAGCATATGTGATGTATTCTTTGATTTCTCCCGAGTAGCTAATTGTCCTGCTTACTGGTTTCATTACTCCTTTTGGTATAGGTTTACTAGTATAAATAGCATCATGCCTTATGGCTCTAGCTCTTTCCTTTTCAGGAAGATCTTTATATTTCTCGCTTACAACAGCCACATACTTAACTACAGCATTTTCTAACAAAGGATTCCCCTCCTTTAGTTAACTTGACGAATTAACTAACTTTTCCCGCTTTAGCTTAAGTACGGGTATTTTAGAAATAAGCATGGACAGATCTTCATCCGATACTACCATGTTTGTGACATTAAGGTCTAAACTATCCATCTTACTCTCATCCACCTCGAAATAACCGCACACAACACCTACAATATCTTCTTTTATCTGTTCTAAAAGTTGAGGTGATATTTTAAGCTGGTCTGACATTAAAGCTCTTAACAACCTCTCCTTTGCAATATCTTTGCTTTTTTTATTGTCCTTACTAAAAAACATAAAAAACTTCATTGTGCATCACTCCTACCTGTTGCTAAATGACGGTATACCAAATTTAAAGATATTCTTAAATAGTGAAATTAGTCCCCCACTTTCAGGTTCAGTTTCTTTATGAGGAATATCTTCGCCTAATAGCCGTTTTGCTATACTTCTGTATTCCTTTGCTGCCTTCGAAGTTGGATATGTAACCACTGGTTCACCTTTGTTGGTGGATATGACAATCTCATCATCATATGGTACTGCTCCTAACAAATCCAACCCCAATATTTCGATAGTGTCTTCCACATTCAGCATATCCCCTCGCTTTGCCATCTCCTCTTTCATCCGGTTGATAATTAAAACAGGCTCAATCTGTCCGCCTTCTCTAGCAAATAGTAGTCCTATCGCTCTATCAGCATCTCTTATAGCAGACACTTCAGGCATGGTTACAACTATTGCCTTGTCTGCTCCAGCAATGGCATTATGAAAACCCTGTTCAATCCCTGCTGGACAGTCTATTAGAACATAATCAAAGTCCTGCTTTAATTTATTAACTACTTCTCGCATTTGGTCTGGAGTAATAGCAGTTTTATCTTCCGTCTGTGCTGCGGGAAGCAAATATAGTCCATCAATTTTCTTACATCTTATTAATGCTTTTTGGGGTTCACATACTCCTTTTATAACATCAATGATGGTATAGACAACACGGTTCTCCATACCCATAACAACATCTAAATTTCGAAGGCCTATATCACCATCTAACATAACCACTTTTTTCCCTTCTAATGCGAGGGCTGCTCCTAGGTTGGCAGTAGTAGTGGTCTTCCCTACCCCACCCTTACCTGATGTAATTACAATTGCTTCTCCCATATGCATCTGCTCCTTATCTAATAATGTACTTATTTTCATTTTTTACTGTCTACAATTTATATCACCTTATGACTTATTTGTCTAATTCTTCGTTGATTAAAAGTCTCTTTTTTGCTTTTTGAGAAGTCTTCTTAAAGTCCACACATTATTGAACTACTCCCACTTTCGCTTCGATTAGAAGAGGTTAAAAAAATGTCGCAAGTTTTGAATATGCGTTATCCAAAAGAATTATTGAAACGAATTGACGAGTTCAAAGAAAAGAAGGGGTTCACAACTCGTACCCAAACAATTATTTATCTTATTCAATATGCACTTGAACAGTTGGACAATAGAGATGGTAAGTAGTCATCCCTTGTTCAAAGGCGATTCATCTCCCACCTACTCACTTTCGTTCCTTGAGGTGGGAGTCTTCTCGCCTAAAACGATAAAAGCCATCTGTGTTACTAAAAACAACCTCACTCCAGCCATTGCGAGATTAGGATTCTCAAACATGCCTATTGCTATTATGAAAGCAGATAACAGTGCCATAATTACAGCAAATATACATATTATGCAATGGTTTCTTTTTAACTTTTTCATAGTTTTATTGTTCGGATACTGTCTTTTTAGCCAGTCCCAATCACTTTCATAATATATATCTTTAATCACCTTTTTCTTATCCCCCCTCCTAATCACAATTCAAGCAAATTTATTAGCGAAATGAGCTTATCTCATCGACAAGCTCATGGTCACTTTTTAAGGTTCAATCCAGTCAACTATGTCTTTCCAAAGCGGATTGTTTTTGTCTAGCACTATAACTGTATTTTCGTCAATAGCTTTTTCTAGTGCCTTGAGTGAACGCCAGTAAGTATAAAACTCAACATCTTTACTGTATGCTTTTGCATATATCTCAAGTGCTGCTGCATCTGCCTCTCCTTTTAATCTCTCTGCCTCTTCAATTGCATTTGACTCTATTTCTTTAGCCTGTCTGTCAGTGGAAGAAACTATCTTGTTATACTCTTCCTCTCCTTCAGATCGAATCTGCTGTGCAACAGCTTGTCTATTTGTAATCATTTTTTGATATGTACTTTGTATGTTAGCATTAGGTAGCATTGTCCGATGAATTTCTATATCAGCTACTACTATACCAGTACTTTTTACCTTTTCATTAATAGCAACTATACCTTCTTCTATTATTTGATTTAACACATCTTTGTTGTTTGTAAAATCATCCGCTGATATTCTGTTGATACTATGAATAATGGTAGGATAAATTAGGCTGTCAAGATATACATTTGCCTTTTTAGGAGTACCATGTGTCATAGCAAAAAGTCCTGGGTTAGCAATTCTCCACTGTGCATACAAAGAAACTAAATACTGTTTCTTCTCCAAGGTATTTATTACTTCAGGCTGATTAATATAAGTTAATAATCGACTGTCATACTTCACTACTTTATGGACAAAGGGAATCTTAAAGCGCAATCCCTTATCCTTAACAATCTCCACATTCCCTAACCTTTTAAGAGTGTCGGGATCCAAATCATCCACATAATCGTTATCCGGATCTACTATGATTTTTTTCATTACTCCCCAAGTATACTGAATGGCTTGCTCACCTTCAGCTACTTGATAGGTGAAAGATACTGCCAATATTGCCAGTACCAATACTATACCGATCCATTTGTAGCTTTTTACATAATCCATAATCTATCGTTTCCTCCTTTGCTAATTGCTATCTTCAATTGGTAGGAACTTTAATACATCATTACTATTTTCTATAACATACTTTTTCTTTGCTTTAGCTAATACAGTTTCCATTGTTTCTATTAATAGTCTCTTTCGGGTAACATCTTTTGCAACAGCATATTTCTCATAAACTTTTTCGAAATTAGCTACATCCCCAGTGGCTTGAGCTATCTTCTCGGTCTTATATGCAGTTGCATCTTCTATCATCTTATGAGCTTTAGCTCTTGCTTTAGGTATTTGTTCGTTCTTGTATTCTTCAGCCTTATCAAGCATTTGTCTTTTCTCATTGATTGCGTTGTTTACATCTTCATAAGCTGCCTTCACTTCATCGGGAACTCTAATGTTTTGCAACTGTACTGACTGTATATCAAGCCCCATATTGTAGGATTGAACCTTTTTTCTAAAGTCTGCTAAAACTTCGGATTGAATTTGACTCTTGTTGACTAAAGCATCATCTAGGGTTTTACTTTGGATATTCCTTCTTAAAACAGACTCAAAAGCCAGCATTATTGTGCCTGATGGATCATCTACCTCAAAGAGCAAACTTTCAGGATCACTTATAACAAATTGGAATATTGCTTCTACCTGCACAACATTCCCATCACTTGTTAGCATTCTAGACTCTTCAGGTACATCAATATAGTCCGCAGCTGTATCTGTATCTCCATCTGATGATGTTCGATATCCATATTCAAAAGTATTAATATTAGTTGTTGATTTTTTAATAAGTTTTTGAACTATAGGTAACCTGTATCCTATTGTTCCGGGTTGTTTTCTTGCTGTTATCTCTCCAAACGTAAGAATCAAACCCTCTTCTCCTTGGTTTACTCGGTAAATTCCAGTAAGCAAAAACACTACAACTAGAACTATTAACGATATGTTTATAATTTTCTTGTGCAAAATACACACCTCCAAACATAATATGCATATATGTCACTTATAACACTTTATTCTTATCCTGTCTACTTCTGCAGCTTTTGACAAAAAAATAGCGGGAGTCTTGATAAACTCCCGCTTATTTTATCGTGTACGGTTGGAATCCGTGTCATCTAATGCACTTCCTACAATAGTTACATAGTTACTTCTGGTCAATACCCTTGTTAGGTTATAAGTATTATTCTTTGCTGTAATCTCTATACTGATCTTTGTTCCTTTCGGTACATAGAAGTCAGTATAGTAAGTTGCTCTAAATCTGTTAGGTGCGACCTTTGTCATATTTACATTATAACTCTTTCCATTATAGGTTAGTTTAGCTACTGCACTGTCCGCCTCTTCACCATCTAGTTCCACTTCCCAAGTAAATTGATATCCTGCTTTAATGTTAATTGGTAAGTCTGCTGGCAGAACTGGGTTTGGAGATGGTGGGTTTACAATCTTTGTGAATTTAAAAGATTTATAAACCATTGCTGGTGCGACAGTTGCACTTTTAGCCGCACAATATGCTGTGTGGACTCCAGCTCCGTTTATAGATTTCACTCTATAGTAACGAGTTTCGTTTGCTACACCACCAGTATGTTTATAACTTCTGCTTGTGCCAACCCAACCAATGTCTTTCCAGTTAACTCCATCATTACTGTACTGGAGGAAATCATTGCTACCATCGGAATCCCAAGTGATATGCCAATGATATCTGTCTGTAGGATCCCATTCGGCCACAACTTTTAGGTTGGACGGAACACTAGCTAAAGTCCAAACTGTGGATGAAGCACTATATCCGGAATAGTTACCAGCATTATCCCGTACCCTTACTTTCCAAGTATACTTGGTATTTGGCGTTTTGCCTGTTGAAGTATAGCTTGATGGTTGCCATCCGGAAGTATAAGTGTCATCAAGGATGAACTCATATCCATTTGTTGCTATACCGGTACCTGGATAATTTTTGGTCATATACTGGTCAGATGCAGATGGACAATTTACTGTAAACGAAGTCGTTCCTATATTAGAGAATGTAGGTGCTGATGGTACATTCGGACTATCCCTGTCGGGTAGTGCTGTACTTAAATTGGTAGCACCATTATTTGCAATACCAGATTTCCTACCTGCTGAATCATATGCATATACATGGAACCATGCATAATAGCTATGTTCTGTATAGCTTCCTCCTGCCTTCTTATACAACGGGTTCATTGACGATGGCAAGACCTGACCTGATCCGTCCCATCTGAACACATTAGCCGATAGGTTCCAGCTATTGATCTGTGATGCTGACGGATAAATCTTCGCTGAATCACTATCCCATGAAGTCACATTTCCTAGGTCTTTATATTCATAGAACTTACCGTTGTAAACGGCTATTCCATAACCTTTTGCTCCTGTAACCGGCGACCATGAAATCTGTACTCTTGCAGTACCACTATTTGCCGCTCCGCCTGTTACTGTTCTTGTTGCTACAGGTGAAGCTAGTGTGTTACCAGTTACTAATGCACTCCATGGTGTTGTTGTTCCGGAGTTTGTTGCTCTAACTTTATATTTTCTTGTTACTGTGGTACCACCAGCATTATTCGGCAGTTTAAGTCCTGAATGAACATAACTAGTTGATGTTCCGCTGTATATGATTGAACCAGTTTCCTCACACCATAATTCATATACTGTACCAGATGGATTGCCATTGGCATTCCAAGTTATAGTAATCTGCTCACCTTGAGCTGTGCTACCACCTGTTGCACTTAAACCAGTCGGTGTCTGTAAGAGGGTTGTCTTTACTGTTCCCACATGTTTGCTGTTCCCTACATTATCATAAACATAGACTTCTGTAATATACTCGCCTATTTCATTGTTATGGTCGCTCTTATTTACACGGAACCTCCATGTTCCTCCACTTTGATTAGTTCCTCGAACAGCAGTACTTGTAGACCAGTTAGATACTAGGTCATCTTGACCGTTTTTAGTTGTCCATGTCGGGAACTGCACACGGTTTACCCCAGAACGAGCATCTCCTACTCCAGTTACAACAACATCATATCCTGATGCACTTACATTTTCTACAGTAACTGCACTAGCATATGGAGCTGTACTATCAATCTTTATAACCTTACCAGTATTTTTCCAACCGGATTCGTTTCCTACACGGTCAGCAGCATAAGCATTGATATAATGGTCATCTTGAGCGCTTCCTACTGCCTTGTATGTCCATTTAACTCTTGTTGTTCCTCCAGAGTTATATGTTCTGGATGCTGCCGTTACTGGGAGGTTGCTGTTCTGATAGTAGTCTGTTGACTTGGATGTATTTGAACCATCAAGGCTTTGATAAGATCCAGAACGCCATGAACCATTTACTTTAGAAAGAATATATAGAGTCTTGTTTCCTGAACGAGTATCAGTGAAAGATGTTTCTATATATGCCTCTTGTCCGGGTTTTAACCATAGAGTATTACCAGACAGATAGCTTCCTGATGAACCACTAAAACTTATCGTACCATTCCAAGTTGGAGCACTACCATCTACTCGTAGTTTTAAACCGGTACCTTGATACCCGTTTGTGGTTCTTCCCGCCGTGTCTGTATAGTAAACACCTAGATCAAAATCATAGTTGTTTGTTTTAGGTGTTACTTTCCATGTTACCTCTCGATAACCACCACTATTATAAGTTCTCGATACACTATCTATACTGATATGAGAACTAGTCATCCATTCGTTAATATTTGTCTCTGTTCCTGTCCAGTTATGGCTTGCTCTGTTATCTACTCCCGATGCAGTATTTCGTAGATAACTTAACCTAATACCAGAGTTAGTATCATAACCCCTTGCCTTTACGCTTACCTGCTTACCGGGTTTTACCCAGTAGTTGCTTCCAGAAGCATAATTGTGACCACTTATAGACTCTGAATATCTAGAAGGATTCGATAAGTCTATATTGTATTGAGCTGAAGTTTTTGAACGAGACTTACCAATAATATCGGTACCTTGACATTCTATTTTATAAATTCCCGTTCCACTTAATGTAACGCTTCGGCTACCTCCTGTTTGATAAGAGCTCCATGAACCATAGCTGCTACCATTGTTAGAGGATATTCTATATCTCCAGCTTCCCATACCAACAGTACCTATAGTGATAGAGCGAGATTCAGTATTCCAAGTACTGCTTGAACCTGCTGGACTGAAAGTGAATTCAGGAACATATACTGTACCGCTATAGTTTATAGTTGTTTTATATACTGGCACACTACCTGAATAGTTTTGGGAGATCCTCCTATAATCAAACTCCTGATAATATGTCAATTTAACTGGTTTTCTATAACGATACCAATTACCTGTATCAGATTGCCAGTCTGATCTTCCGTGCATCTTAATGAGCATATCTTTGTATGTTGATGAATCCGCATCATGCAAAGAAGAAGATGCCCATGTGCAGGAACTTAAAGTCCAACCAGTTGGATTCGTACCGTACCTTGGACCATAGTAATCAGAAGGCTTTCGAGGAGCATCGCTGAACTTATATGTTTTCTCTATCACATAAGTGGATGTGTTATTAGACATATACCCTAGAGTTGTATGGTCTTTTTTATATTCACCATTACTAGTACTGTAATGTTTTTTCTTTACCGCAGTTCCACTAAAGTATTGAGAACCGGACTTTCCTATACTGCCAGTTACAGTTTGTCCTGATCCACTATCTGTTACAGAAACAGAACGTGTGGCTGGTGCAGTAACTTGATTTACTCCGTCCATAACTAAATAGTATCCATCTCCGTATTCACCACCAGTTGTAGAAGTCCATGTTGCTGTTGCAGACACAGTACCACGCTGGGTTACTTTACGAGATGAATCCTGTCTTTTTAAAGTTCCTACATATCCTCCACTGTCATAGGTTACACTTCCAGGGAAAGCACTAGCATTATGAGTCCCGTTCTTCGATTGAGAAGTAGTTGCTGTTTTAGATGCAGCTAATGCTACATCATTAACAGAAAAGAATCCGATAAATATTGCAACGAAAAGGAAGGCTATGGTAAGTTTTTTCAACGCTCTACTCATTTTAATCGCCTCCTTTCTTTGAATTAAGTCAATTATTCATTATTCCCCTTTTTTTCAGGGACAAGTTCTAATTTTTCAGTTTTTATATTGTAACGATAATACTTGGTGTCACCAAATTCAACAAAATACATCCAATCTCCTATTCTACTAATGGAATAACAAGGCTTATTATATGGCTCTCCTGTTTCGGAATCTATAATCTGTTTTATGTTTTTACCATTTAGATCTGCTTTGTAAAAACCTAATAACTCTACAGACATGCCCGTAAAATAAATGCTATCATCTGTAAAATAATAATGCTGAATTGGTTTATCAATAATCTTTTCAGGTTCCCCGGAACCATCTTTTTTTATCCTGTATAAAGGTCCTTGTTCTGTTGAGTTTATGAAATACACATAGTCTCCACGAGTGCTAACACACCAACTCACCATATCGGCAACTTTTTGTCTTCCTGTGCCATCGGTCTTAATCTTATATAGATGTGAATGTCCCTCTTCTGCTGTGTTGCCGTCAAAAGGATCCGATTCATTTGAGTAGTATATCCAGTCTCCATCTATCACAAAATTAACTGATGTGTCGTCAGTTATCTTTTGTAGTTCAGAACCATCAAGCTTCATCTTATATATCCTAGCTAAATCTTTTGTGTTGCTAAAATATATCCATCTGTCCTTTATAACCATTGTGTTAGCACCTATACTATCATTAACGGGTTCTCTTTCTGTACCATCCTTGTTTATCTTGTAAATCTTAAAATCATCACTAAAATTTACATAATAGACTTGGTCGCCTATAACATTGATGTATTTTGCATAATCGTTGGTTAATAACATTTTAGAATCATCACTATCTATTCTATATAGTCTATTTCCTGTTGCATAGTCATTCATAAACACACTACCATTCTTTTCGGCTACAATACCCAAGTTAACCAAGTTCTCTTGGCTGTTGCCTACCCCGCCTGTTCTTATATAATCAGATGATAAAAAC
>Ga0209537_1004999_pt1 | contig 10827 bp, 6 predicted proteins | sample BioPla4DNA1_FD_187698 | JGI IMG/M metagenome (GOLD analysis project Ga0209537, IMG submission 187698) | Biogas fermentation microbial communities from Germany - Plant 4 DNA1 (SPAdes) (version 2) | ecosystem: Engineered > Bioreactor > Anaerobic > Digestate | place: Bielefeld, North...
TTAAACATAAAAGTAACCAGAATCGCTAATGGCGTTCCTGTAGGCGGAGACTTGGAATACATAGACGAAGTCACCTTGTCCAGGGCTCTGGAAGGGCGAAGAGAGATGTAGATTTTTTAAATGGCTGTGTCCCCCTAAAATAAAGTTCTTCAACAAGTAAATAAAGTTCTTCAAAGCAGGAGAAATCTTAGATTAAATTCCAAGAAACCTCCTGCCTTTTTATATCCCTTTTTCTTTCCTCTTACTCTTCAACCCCTTGAAACTACTACAATTCCCTTCCTTTTCCCTTATACCTTATATCTTATTCCTGCATCAATTTCTTGAAGAACTTTATTTTCATTCATCTTTTTCTTTTTTTTATCTTCTTTTCTGTGTTTAATTCCTTTAACTCCTTGAAATTCCTTGATTCCATTTATCCTTTTACCTTATTCCTTCCTCCTTCTCCCTGAACAATCTTCTTGAAGAACTTTATTTTCTGGGATAAAATGGGATGTAGGAAAATGGAGGGTTTGGGGTGAGGGGAGCTTGAAGAACTTTATTTTCAGGTTACATAGTTAGGACAGGAAAAAGTGAAAAGGGATTAAGAGTGAAGGTAAAAATAAATATTTTTTAAATGTAGAGTGACGCATGAATTATAGAGCATACTATAAAATTATGAATTGTGTTAGAAAAAGAGATATAAAAATAGCGTATATCAAGTCTACAAATATTGTGAATACGAGAAAAGAAATTGCTTATAAAATAAAGTCTCAAGTAAAAGATGATTTAATAACTGCTTGTTAGGACCAAGAGAAAACTAAGAGTGTAGTATTTTGATAAGTATTGTATGGGATGGGAACCTAAGGTTTTCATCCTTTGTTATGTTTAAGATTAATTATAGATATGTAAAAATGAATTGAAGCAGAATGTTGAATCTGTTACAATTATTATATAACTTTAATACAAAATTAATACAAAACATGTTATACATATTTTCAAAAGGAGGGTATGGATGATAACCTTTTATAAATCTCAAAAAGATGTTGCTCATGCTTTAAAGCTTCTGATAGATGAATATTGGGAGTTAAAAGTAGAAGAAGATATTTTCATTGAAAAATTAAATCAAATTATTGATAACAATGGAGATAAAGTTTTTAAAGACAATGATTTTACTTCATTGATTAAACAAAGATTAGGGAAAAAGAGAATGGAATTGATATTAAAGGTTATAGAGGGGGATAACAAATGAAAACATTGTTTGAAGCTTGCAAACCAAGAGAGAGTGTATTTGATGAAACTAAAAGAGATGATACATTAGACCTTAGTAATTTAATAGATGGTTCTATAGATGGAAAGCACTTTTTTGAAGAAACCTATATTACAGAAGGTATGAAACTTTTATTTGATACTGCATTTAAAAGATTTGAAGGAAAAGCATCCAGTGGACTTATTAAACTAACCCAGGCCATGGGTGGAGGAAAAACACATAATATGGTTGCACTTGGAGTTCTCGCAAAGAATAAAGAAATTAGAAAAAGTATTTTAAATGGCAGGTATGCAAATATTGATTCAGATATAAAAGTAGTAGCTTATACAGGAAGGGAAAGTTATTTAGAGTTCGGTATATGGGGAGAAATAGCAGAACAACTTGGTAAAAAAGAATTATTTAATAGATTTTATAGTCCTTTAATGGCTCCAGGACAATCTGCTTGGATTAACTTGCTTAAAAGTGATACTCCAACTTTAATATTACTTGATGAGCTTCCACCATATTTGCAAAATGCAAAAACTATACCAGTAGGAACAGGAACATTAGCAGATATAACAACGACTGCTCTTGCAAATTTGTTTAATGCAGTAGGAAAAGAAGAACTTTATAATGTTTGTATAGTTGTATCTGATTTACAAGCTACATATGAAGAAGGTTCTCAGCTTTTACAAAAATCATTTAAAGAACTTGAAAATGAGATTGAGCGTTCTGCAATCAATATTGAGCCAGTAGGAGCTAACACAGATGACCTTTATAATATTCTAAGAACAAGATTATTTGAAAGAGTAGGCAACAAAGAAGATATAGATGAGATTGCTATGGAGTATAGGAAGGCAGTGGCAGAAGCAAGGCAAATGGGATATACAAACTATTCTCCTGAAGAAATTGTGAAAGGTATCTATACATCCTATCCTTTTCATCCATCTATTAGAGACTTGTTTGCAAGATTTAAAGAAAATCCAGGATTCCAGCAAACAAGAGGGTTTATTAGATTAACAAGAATGATGGTAAAAGACCTTTATAGTGGTGATATAAAAGCTAAAAAACGGTATTTAATTAATGCTTTTGATATGAACTTAAATGATAAAGAATTAATGCCAATGGTAAAGTCTATTAAACCAAGGTTATCTAATGCAATAGCTCATGACATTGCAAATCAAGGGATGTCTGTTGCAGAGATAATGGATGAACAAATAAATAGTACAGATATGCAAGATTTAAGTAAATTAATTTTAGTATCTTCTCTTGCTAATGTTACTAATGCAATAATAGGCTTATCTATTCAAGAGTTAATAGGATATATAGCAGAACCAGGCAGAGATATTACAAGGCTTAAGTCAGCGTTAGAAGAATATAAAGTTAAGGCTTGGTATTTATATACTGATAAAAATGACAGATTATATTTTAAAGATATAAAAAATGTGAATGCAGAACTTTTAGATTTGGTAAGTACTTATTCTTATGATGTAGCTAAACAAAAAATTAAAGAGTTATTAGAAGAAAAATTCAGACCTAAATTATCAGATTGTTATCAAGAAGTGTTAGTCTTTCCTTCTATTGAAGAAATTGAATTAAAAAGAGATAAAGTTACATTAATACTTACAGAACCATATTTGGGAAATAAAGGGCTAAGTCCAGATATTGAAAAATTCTATGAAGATACCACATATAAAAATAGAATTATGTTTCTTACAGGACAGCGTACCTCTATGGAAGGACTTATAAATATTGCAAAACAATATAAAGCCATGGACACTATTATTAATCGTATGAAAGATGAAGAAAAACTGCCAGAAAATGACCCTCAGTATCAGCAAGCCTTGGATTTATTTGATAGAATTAATCTTCAGCTGCTTCAAGCTACAAGAGAAACTTTTGTGACATTACATTATCCTAAGCGAAAAGGTCTAACGAATGATGACTTTGAGATGAAATTCAATGAAAATAATTATGAGGTTGAAGACCAAATTAGAGACCTATTAATAAAGGTTATGAAATTTACTAAACAAACGGATACTGAAGAATTTAGAAAAATGTTTGAGGATAGAATTTTTACTCAAAGGCAGATGACATGGAATAATTTAAAAGAAAGAGTAGCTACTATTACATCATGGCCTTGGCATAACCCAAGAGCATTAGAAGATTTAAGAGATGACATGCTGAGAAGAGGACTTTGGATAGAAACAGGTGGATACTTAGATAAAGAACCTCCGGCTCCAGAAACTTCTGTATTTATTAGGGAAATAGGTGAAGATAAAGATACGGGGGAAATAATCTTAAAGATAATGCCACAAAATGGAGATGTTGTCTACTATGAAATTAATGGTGATGCCACAGAAGCTTCAATGGTAGTTGAGGATATTCATAATTTTAAAACTAAAGAATTAAAGTTATCATTTTTATGTGTAGATAGTAAAGGGAAAAATACTACAGGGCCTGTAATTTATTGGACAAGAAAAATTAATTTACAATACAAAATATATGATAAAGATGGAAAACACGCTGTTGAACTTAAATCTACACCATCAAATGTAATAATTAAATATACAACAGATGGTTCTAATCCTAAAGAAAGTGGAGGAGTTTATGAAGAAAGCTTTATAATTCCAGAAGGAACTAAGTATATCCAAGCCATTGCTGTTAATGAAAGCCTTGGGGTTTATTCAGATGTAATGCAAATAGAAGTGAAAGAGAAAAAGTTTGAGATAAATAAGGAGAAGCCTGTTCAGCTAATAGAGCCAATAGTATCCAATAATACTACTGAAACTTTTAATGTGATAGAAAAGTTAAGTAAATATGATTTATCTATTTCGGGCATAACTATCGAGATAACAGAAAAAGGTAACAGCTCTACTACTGGATTTATTGAGTTAACCATGGGAGATTTTGATATTAAAAAACCTGAAAACCTTTTAGAAGAACTAAAAGGTCTTATTGATAAGTTTTTTGATGAAAAAGGTTTTGAAGCTCATATTACTATAAATAAGATAACTTTTAATAGTGGACAGGTATTTGAGCAATGGGTGTCAGACAATAAAGAAGTATTAGAACAATATAAAGACAAGATATTGCAATAGACAGTAGGAGGTTTTTAAAAATGCCTAAAATCCAAGCATTAGGTTTTGGATATATTCCGGAGGAAACAAAGCACCATTTTTTAGTGATAATCCCAAAAAGCCCAAATCAAAAAATTGTAGTTTATGAGCGATTCAACTGGGATGATTCTGAATTTCAGCAAAGTGATATAGGATATAAATCGTTAAAAGTTAGCATAGATAAACATAAATGGGATTTAGTAAAAGATGCTATACAGCAAGAGTTTAATAATACTTTAAAGAAAAATAACATCATTGTAGGAAAATTTAAGATAGGAGAAGTGCCAGTAGATAGGCTTTTAGGGAAAGAAATGGTACTATTGTTATGGGCAATAGAAGATTCAGACCCCAAATTAATACCTGTAGCTTTAAAAAATTGGCTGGGACTAAGCAGAGAGGAGCGATGGTGGCTTTTTACCATGACTAATGCAGTAACTGGTCATGCTGATGATAAAAGAGGATGGAGGAAGGCTATCAGATATGCTCTTACAGAAAATCCAATAGATGATGAGAAAAGTAAACAATTAAGTTTTTTAGATATACTTAAATAAGGTCTCAACATACGGAGGGGATAAATTGTTAGATTATAATAAATCTTTTATAGAAATGCAGTTTCCAGTATCTAAAGTATCGAAGGAAAGCTATAAAGAAAGAAAGGCTAATTTAGGACAAACTCTTACAGGACTTGGTAAATGGTGGGGAAGAAAACCCCTTATACTTGTAAGAGCTGCACTTCTTGGGGTTCTTATGCCTGTATCGGATAATCCGGAAAAAGATAGAGAAATATTTTTAAAAATACTAACAATGGATGATGAAGGATTATATCTTAGAAAGTCTAAAAACTTAACCATGAAAAAACTATATTCATTACTTGATGAAAAAGAAAGGACAAAGTATTTTGATTCTGAATCAACTGAAGATAAACCTAAGTACATACAAGGTTTATCTATGGAAGAAAGGGATGAACTCCAAAAGTTAGCTTTTAATAGACTAACTTATGATGAAAAGTTAGTTTATTGTGATAGACCAGAACATGTGAAAAACCTTACAGAAAATGCTTGGAAAGAAATAAATGAGCATTTGGAAACTAATGCTTTTTCAATACAAGAGCTAATTAATGAATTAGGAGAAAAGAGATATGGTCATACGCCAAGGGTAGGGGATTGTTTTGCAGGAGGAGGAAGTATACCCTTTGAGGCAGCCAGAATGGGGGCAGATGTGTATGCTTCGGATTTAAATCCTATAGCATCTTTGCTTACATGGGCATCACTAAATATAGCTGGAGCATCAGATGAAGAAATAGAAGAGCTAAGGGAATTCCAAGAAAAAGTATATAACGAAGTAGATAAGCAAATTACTGAGTGGAAAATTGAACATAACGAGAAAGGTCATAGAGCAGATTCTTATCTCTATTGCAATGAAATTATCTGTCCAGAATGTGGGTATAAAGTGCCATTGGCACCATCATGGGTTATAGGAAAAGGAACAAGAACAGTAGCCATATTAAAAGATAATGGAATAGATGGATTTGATATAGAGATAGTTCAAAATGCAACAAAAGAGCAGTTTAAAAAATCAGACGAGAATATAACTGTTAGGAATAATAAAGTATATTGTCCTCACTGCGAAATGGAAACGCCTATATATGCCATTAGGGGAGACAGAAAAGATGCAGAAGGTAATACTGTTTTTGGGTTAAGAAAATGGGAGAAACATGAGTTTATACCACGAAAAGATGATGTTTTTCAAGAAAGATTATACGCTATAAGATATGTAAAAGACTATATAGATGAAAAAGGAAAGCTAAAGACAGAAAGGTACTATACAACACCTACTAAGGAAGACTTAGAAAGAGAAAAAAGGGTAATTGATTTATTATCTGAAAGATTTAATGAATGGCAAGAAAAGGGATATATTCCTTCTATGATGATAGAAGAAGGCTATAATACAGACCAGCCTATGAGAGAAAGAGGATGGCAATACTGGCATCAATTGTTTAATCCAAGACAACTATTAACGCATGGGCTTTTTAACTTAGTTGTTAATAATTATGCACAGAACAAGTATGAGCAGATATGTGGAATTCTTGGTATAAATAAACTAATTAACTGGAATGGAAAGCTTTCAAGATGGAATTCAGATGGAGCGAATGAAAAAGGACAAGAGGTTTTTAGTAATCAAGCTTTAAATACTCTTTATAACTATATTACACGAACAATGATATCATTAGATACTACTTGGTTTTTCAATATTAACAATGAATGTATTTTTGCCAATAAATTAGTACGGACAGAAGATGCAAGAAACATAGATAAAGTAAATGATATTTGGATTACTGACCCACCATATGCTGATGCAGTTAATTATCATGAGCTTTCAGAATTCTTTTTAGCATGGGATAAGGTATTACTTGAGAAGACTTTTCCTGAATGGTATACAGATTCAAAGAGAATTCTTGCTGTAAGAGGTGTTGGACAAAGCTTTAACGAAAGCATGACAGAGATTTATAAAAACTTGGCTAATCATATGCCTGATAATGGTACACAGGTAGTTATGTTTACGCATCAAAGTGTAAAGGTATGGGCAGATCTTGCTATGATACTTTGGTCAGCAGGGTTAAGAGTTATATCTGCTTGGACAATATCTACTGAAACAGAGGCTTCTGGTATTAAACAAGGTAATTATGTTTCAGGAACTGTTTTGTTAACTCTAAGAAAGCAAACATCAGAAGAAAAAATCTATCGAGATGAACTATATGATGAAATCAAAGATGAGGTTGAGTCAATGATAGACTCCATGAAGGATTTAAATGATAGAGAAGACCCTGATTTTAACGATGCTGATTTTATTCTTGCTTCCTATGCAGCTGCTCTTAAGGTTATAACAAAATATAAAAATATAGAAGGAATAGATATTCCATACTGGTTAAGTCAAGCAAGGGATAGTAAAGAAGAAAATCCTATAGAAGAACTTATTAATAAGGCTCAAAACATTGCTTATGATTATTTAATTCCCGATGGATTTGATAAGTTTATTTGGAGAGATTTATCTAAAGAAGAAAGATTTTTTGTTAGAGGTTTAGAGCTTGAGATGAACAATATATATAAAGTTGGTGATTATCAAGAATTAGCAAGAGGATTTGGGGTTAAAGATTATACTGATATGTTCCAAAACTTTAAAGCTAATTCAGCGAGATTTATGACACCTTCTGAGTTTAAGATGAAATTTATTGGGGATGAAGGATTTGGTTCTACTTTAACAAGACATTTATTAGTTGCTATAAATGAAGTCGGTAAATCTAATTCTACCTCTCAAGGTATAAGTTATTTAAAATCTGCATTCCAAAAAAATAATGAATATTGGTATAAAAAGCCTATAATGATAGAGATATTAAACTTTATATCAAGAATAGAACATATTGAACATATGAAACATTGGAAGGAACACGCTTATAATGCAAAACTTTTAAGAGAAGCTCTTAAAAATGATGGAGTATAGGGGTGTAATTTATGATTAATCGATATTCTTCAAGGAGAGAGCCTTTATCAGGCTCTCTCCTTAATAAAAAGCTAAAAAATGCTAAATCTTATGACAGAATAGCTGGATATTTTAGCTCTTCTATTCTTGAAATAGCAGGAGAAGAAATAGAAAATATAGAAGGAAAAGTTAGGGTTATTTGCAATTCTGGTTTAGATGAAAGGGATGTTCAAACTGCAATATTAGCTAAAAATGCTATGAGAAAAGAATGGTGTGAATTTAAACCCGAGGAACTCCCTGATTCATCCTTTAGGTTTAAGAAATTATATGAACTATTATCCAGTGGAAAAATGGAAGTAAGAGTATTACCTGATAAGAAGTTTGGACTTATCCATGGAAAAGCAGGAGTTATCACTTTGGAAGATGGCACAAAAACTTCTTTTTTAGGCAGTATAAATGAATCAAAGTTTGGTTGGAAGTTAAATTATGAGTTAGTATGGGAAGACAATTCTAAAGAAGCTGTAGAATGGGTACAGGAAGAGTTTGATGCATTATGGAATGATGAATCAGCTATACCTTTATCTGATTTTATAATAGAAGATATAAAAAGGATTTCGGAGAGGAGAGTTATAGAAAGTGTTGAAGAATGGAGAAAAAAGGATGATATAGAAGCTCCAAGTATAGCAGTAGAATCTCCAGTATATCGTGAGCAATTAGGACTATGGGAACATCAAAAATATTTTATTGATTTAGTATTTAGAGACCATAAAAAACCATATGGTGCAAGATACATATTAGCAGACCAGGTAGGACTTGGCAAGACGATTCAACTTGCTATGTCAGCACAATTAATGGCTCTTTATGGTGATAAACCTATACTTATAATTGTACCAAAAACTCTTATATGGCAATGGCAAGATGAAATGAACACACTTTTAGATATGCCATCGGCAGTATGGAATGGCAAGGCGTGGGTAGATGAAAATGGTTTCGAATATCCTAATCGTGGATTAGAAGATATAAAGAAATGCCCTCGTAGAGTAGGTATTATATCTCAAGGATTAATTGTTGCTAAATCACCAATTATTGAGCATTTATTAAGTAAGGAATATGAATGCATTATTGTAGATGAGGCACATAGAGCCAGAAGGAAAAACTTGGGGGAAGGGAAGGAACATCTCAGTCCTGACCCTAATAACCTATATGAATTTTTATTAGAAGCATCGACTAAAACAAAAAGTATGTTGCTTGCAACAGCAACGCCTATACAAATGTATCCCATAGAATTGTGGGATTTGCTGAACATATTATCTCAAAAAAATGATAGTGTTCTTGGAAGTGTTTCTTCTTATTGGAGGAATAGGAACAAAATTGCTAAAAGTTTAAACTTAATTATGGGAAAAGAAAAAATGGAATTTTTTAATCCTGAGAATTGGGAGTGGATAAGAAATCCTTTTCCGCCAGCTCATGAAAATGCAATATTTGCTTCTCTTAGAATGAAAGCTGGTATGAAGGATGATGAGTTTGTTTATAGAAAATCATTTATAGAACTAACCAGGGGAGAAGCTCAAAGAATAGGGGTGTTATTAACTGGAGATTTCTATGCGAAATATAATCCTTATATTAGGCATGTTATTAGAAGAGAACGCAAATATTTAGAAGAAACTATTAATAAAGATACAAATGAACCTTATTTAAAGAGAATAGAGGTTGTACTTAAAGGAGAAGAAGATGATGAAGCTCTCGTATTATCTTCCTATCTAAAAGAAGCATATGAATATGCTGAAGAATTTTGTGCAGAACTTGGAAAACGCTCAAAGAGTTCTGGATTTTTAAAAACATTATTGCTAAAGAGAATAGGAAGCTCTATTGAAGCAGGAAAAAATACAGGATCAAAAATGTTGAATAATTGGAAAACATCCTTTGAGAAAATGTCTGAGGAGATATCAGAAGAAGAGGAAGATATTATAATAGAATCCGATATAAAAAATCTTACACCTAAAGAAACCGAATTATTAGAGAATTATGTAAGAGCTCTTGAAACCAGCGAAGCAATTGACCCTAAATATAACAAAACGGTAGAATTGCTTCGGGATGAAAAGTGGATTGAAAGAGGGACTATTATATTCTCTCAATATTACGATACTGCAAAATGGATAGCAGAAAATCTGTCAAAGGATTTTATTGGAGAAACTATAGGCTTGTATGCAGGAGGAGATAAGTCAGGTGTTTTTATAGATGGAATCTTTAAGAAAAAAGAAAAAGAAGAATTAAAAGCAATGGTAAAAAGAAGAGATTTGAGGATACTTGTTGGAACAGATTCTGCCAGTGAAGGTCTGAACTTACAGACACTTGGTTCATTAATTAATATTGACTTGCCTTGGAATCCTACACGATTAGAGCAAAGAAAAGGGAGAATACAAAGAATTGGACAAATACATGATACTATATATATATATAATATGAGATATAAAGATTCCGTGGAAGATAGAGTTCATCACTTATTATCTAAGAGGTTCAAGAATATATATGATGTATTTGGACAATTGCCCGATGTTCTTGAAGATGTATGGGTAAATGTAGCCATAGGTGAAAAAGAGAAGGCACTTGAAATAATAGATAATGTACCAAACAAGCATCCATTTGAGAATAGATATAATATGGGGGTTGAGCATATAGATTGGGAAAGCTGCTCAGAAGTATTGAATAAAAAAGAAAAAAGGAGATTTTTAGAGAAGGGTTGGTAGATATACTTATAGGATTTTGAATTTCTATATAATATTAAAAAAGCATGTACTTTATATATTTTTTATTAGGAGCTATTATGAATATAATAATATGAATAGACTATATAAGAAGTTAAGATACCAAGAATCTTTGAAACTTAGATAGAAAATTGAGAGATTAAGTCTATATAATGGTGTAAAAAGAAGTTGAGCCAAAGCTCACACCTCGGTTAAAATATAAGTTGCCCAACAAATACCAAACCGAGGAGGATGAACCATG
>Ga0209537_1005002_pt1 | contig 10820 bp, 5 predicted proteins | sample BioPla4DNA1_FD_187698 | JGI IMG/M metagenome (GOLD analysis project Ga0209537, IMG submission 187698) | Biogas fermentation microbial communities from Germany - Plant 4 DNA1 (SPAdes) (version 2) | ecosystem: Engineered > Bioreactor > Anaerobic > Digestate | place: Bielefeld, North...
TGATTATGTAGTCAGCCTCTGCCAGGAACATGTCGACTTTCTGATCCGCCGGAGCGCTATCCTGGGCCATCAGCGCCTGGTCCAGCTTTTCCTGGTAAACGCCGCCGTCACTGGGGTTGATTATCCAATTGACGGTAATGCCCTCCGGAACCTTGTAGTACTTCTCAAAGAAGCCCTTGAACTCTTCGTTCCATGCGTAGATGTTGAAGACTTTTCCTTCTTCAGCCGTTTTTGATGATTTATCGCCGCATCCTGCAAGCAGACCAACCATCATAACCACGGCCAGCAGAATTGACAGTGCCTTTTTCATGCTGTTTCCTCCTTTAATTGATTTTTATCGATAACTGCCCTCTGCGGACAATTATGGACCGAATGACCGATAAAACAGGACGGCACACTATCTCACCATAATCAATATTAAAATTATCAGGTCCTTATTGAAATGGATTAGTTTGCTTAATAGGTTGAAACTTTGCTGACTTTCGTGCATCTGTGCGCAAAATCGTGCAACAAAAAAATGCACATCCTTGCCAGATGCTGTCTTTTCAAGCCTTACCGATCCCGGAGCAAGGCCCGGCGTGCAGGAACGCCTCAACAGGCGGCGTGTTGATTTTAGCAGCAAAAAGATATAAAATATCAACTGCCTGCCGGCGGGCTTTTACAGTGATTGGGCCGGCAGATCGATCCCAGGTATCGTAAAAGGCCACAGGCGGCAACTATAATGATATGGAGCGGAGGGTTTTATGAGATACGGTTACTTTGATGATGCAAACAGGGAATACGTGATCACGACGCCTGAAACACCAAGCCCGTGGATAAACTATTCGGGTAACCAGGAATTCTTTTCGCTTATTTCCAATACGGCAGGGGGATACTGTTTCTATAAAGACGCCAGGCTGAGGCGCATCACCAGGTACAGGTACAACAATGTGCCTGTTGACACCGGCGGCAGGTATTTCTATATCCGCGAGGAGGACGGTGGATTCTGGTCGCCTACCTGGGCGCCCGTAAGGAAGAAGCTCGACAGGTATGAGTGCAGGCATGGCCTCGGCTATACCCGTATTTACGGGGAAAGAGGCGATATAGGCGGCGAAGTGCTGATTTTCGTGCCGCAGGATTTCAACGGCGAAGTACATAAAGTTACGATATCGAACAAAGGAAACAGGACGAGGAACATCAAGCTCTTCTCATTCATCGAATGGTGCCTCTGGAACGCATATGACGACATGACGAACTTCCAGAGGAATTTCAGCACCGGCGAAGTGGAGATCGAGGACAACACCATCTACCATAAGACTGAATACAGGGAAAGGCGCAACCATTACGCTTTCTACTCGGCAAATACGGACGTGGCCGGATTCGATTCGGACAGGTACGAGTTCATCGGCCAGTACAACGGATTCGACGCACCGCAGGCCGTTGTGGAGGGCAAGTCCCGCAATTCCGTGGCAGACGGGTGGTCGCCGGTGGCATCCCACAGCTTCGACATAACGCTGCAGCCCGGCGAACAGAAAGTAATAGTATTCGTGCTCGGCTATGTCGAGAACGATCCAGACGACAAGTGGGAAGCCTACAACGTGATAAACAAGAAAAAGGCAAAGAAAATGATAGCAAGGTTCGCTGACCCGGCAAAAGTAGACGAGGCCCTCGACGAACTGAAAAAGTACTGGGACGGCCTCCTGTCCAGGTTCGTGCTCGAAAGCGGCGACGATAAGCTGGACCGCATGGTGAATATATGGAACCAGTACCAGTGCATGGTCACGTTCAACATGTCCAGGAGCGCGTCGTACTTCGAGTCCGGCATCGGCAGGGGCATGGGCTTCAGGGACTCCAACCAGGACATCCTTGGGTTCGTCCACCAGATACCGCACAGGGCAAGGGAGAGGATACTGGACCTGGCGGCAACGCAGCTTGAAGACGGTGGTGCGTACCACCAGTACCAGCCGCTCACCAAGAAGGGCAACAACGAGATCGGCGGCAATTTCAACGACGACCCGCTGTGGCTGATACTTTCCACCGCGGCATACATCAAGGAGACCGGCGATTTCAACATACTTGAGGAAATGGTGCCCTATGACAACGATCCCTCGAAAGCGGCCAACATGTTCGACCACCTGCGCAGGTCCTTCTATCATGTCGTGAACAATCTCGGGCCCCATGGGCTGCCGCTGATCGGGCGCGCCGACTGGAACGACTGCCTCAACCTCAACTGCTTCTCGACGGAACCGGACGAGTCCTTCCAGACCACCGAGAGCAAGGACGGCAAGGTCGCTGAATCAGTCCTGATCGCGGGGATGTTCGTATATATCGGCAACGAATACGTCAGGATCTGCGAGAACATCGGCGAGTACGAAGAAGCAAAGGCCGCGAAGGAACACATCAGGAAGATGAGGGAAAGCATCCTGAAATACGGCTACGACGGGGAATGGTTCCTGCGCGCATACGATGATTTCGGCGAAAAAGTCGGAAGCAGGGAAAACGAGGAAGGCAAAATATTCATCGAGACCCAGGGCTTCTGCGTGATGGCCGGCATAGGCGTCGAGACCGGAGAAGCGCAGAAGGCGCTGGATTCCGCGTGGAAATATCTCGACACCGAGCATGGCATGGTGCTGGTGAACCCTGCATATACGAGGTACCATGTCGAGCTTGGCGAGATAACTTCATATCCGCCGGGCTACAAGGAAAACGCGGGCATATTCTGCCACAACAACCCGTGGATAATGTGTGCTGAAACTGTGCTCGGCAGGGGCGACAAGGCCTTTGAACTCTATAAGAAGATATGCCCGGCTTACAGGGAAGAAATAAGCGACGTGCACAGGATGGAGCCTTACGTGTACTCGCAGATGATAGCCGGCAAGGACGCCAGGAGGCACGGGGAGGCGAAGAACTCGTGGCTGACCGGTACCGCCGCGTGGAACTTCGTGGCCATATCCCAGTTCATCCTGGGCATCAGGCCTGATTACCACGGGCTCGTCATCGATCCGTGCATACCTAAGTCCTGGGGCGGCTACAGGGTGAGGAGATATTTCAGGGGAGCCACATATGACATCACCATCTCCAACCCGAACCACGTGAGCAAGGGCATAAGGTCGCTCAAGGTCGACGGCAACGAGTTCATCGGCAACGTGCTGCCCATATTCGGCGACGGCAAGGTCCACAAGGTGGAAGTCGTGATGGGCTGAGCCGGGCTGGGCCGTAGTGGACTGGGCCGGGCTGATTTGCTGAACTGGGGCGAGCGTCGTATCGGCTGGTTTGAACCGTGGCCGGTCCTAAGTTGGGCTGGACTGTGATGGACTGGACCGCGGCGAGCCAGGCTGGGCTGGGCTTAGCTGGGTTGGACTGAGCTGGACCGGGCCATGATGGGCTTGACTGCGCCGGTCTGGATTGGGACGGGCGGTGATAGGCTGGACCGCGGCGGTCTGGGGGCGGAGTGGTTGGCCGGTTTGAGTCGGGCGATGCACGCCTGTTTGAGCCGTACTGGGTCTGCGGTGCTGCGGTTGCCTGAGCCATGCAGTGTACCGGCCGGCTTGGGCTGGACTAATTTGCTGGTTTAAGCCGGTTTGAGCCGAACAGGGTATCAGCCTGTTCGAGTTGGACTGGGCCGGGCTGTGATAGGCTGGGCCGTGGTGGCTGTCTAGGTTGGGCAGGGCGGTGCCTCGGGCGGCTTGCAGTACCGGGCGCTTAGGGCGCCGGCATGATGCATCGCACCACATGAGAACAATTGCACATCGCTTGGATACAGATGCACAGGGGCTTACAAGCTCCTGTGCTTTTTCACTTTTCTGCCTGATGATTGCGTCCTCCGACATCCAAACGTGACTTCGACCTATGAGAATGAGAAGGCGGGTGTTCAAAATTTACAGTATTGTGTATTTGCGAGGCAACCATTTCCTACTTCGGACTACATAATCTAATGTTTTGCCTATTTATGTACACCGGATTATTGATAAAATGCAATACCCAAACATTTTATTGCGCAGTAGTTTGATTTTTGAACACCCAGCTCATATTTTCCCGGGAAATAATTTGGCCGCGCTGGCGGAAGACCTGCAGCAAGCCGTCGCTCCAGCAGCAAGCCGTCAACCCAGCAGCAAGCCGTCGCTCCGGCAGCAAGCCGTCAACCCAGCAGCAATCTGCCGCCCCGGCGGCAAACCGTCGTTCCAGCGGCAAGCCGTCGTTCCAGCGGCAAGCCGTCGTTCCAGCGGCAAGCTGCCGCCCCAGCAGCAAGCCGTCGCTCCAGCAGCAAGCAGTCGACCCAGCAGCAAGCAGTCGACCCAGCAACAAGTTGCCGATAATGTACAGAAAAAAATACATAAAATCGCCGGATATGTATCTTTTCGAGGTTGAAAAATGGGGCACGGAGTGATACAATGTATCTGGATCGATACAGTTAATTAATTAACAAACACACTTCTGATGAAATACAATCCGAAGAGCAGAACTATCACTCGAAGCACATCATTTGCTACTCACTCTGCACTGCAGCGAATCGCGCTCTGTTTAACACCGAGTTGCGCTATGCTTTGAAGCACATTATGCTGTAAGGATCACACCGAACATACAGATCACATGGACAGTGTAAAGCGACAACCGGCCGACAGCAACGCTGCTCACTTCGAACGACCCAATATTAAAATTTTTTACGGAAGATTGTTAAGAGAAAAACAAAGTTGGTCTGAACCCGCAAACCGTTATATTGGCTAAGTCGCAAAACATCGCCGTGACTCAGACTGCAAAACATCATCAGGGCTAAAACAACACAGCTTCATCAGGACCGAAACCGCAAAACATTACTGTGATGCGTAAAGGAGGTATCTATGGACAGTCAGGTCAAAACCAAAACCTGTGCGTGCAAAAATGAATCGGAGGAAGAAAAGCTCCGGAGGATCGAAGAGGTTATCGAAGAGTACAGGGACAGGGAAGGCAGCCTGATACAGATACTGCACCTGGCACAGGGCATCTACGGCAGCCTTCCGCTGAAAGTGCAGCAGTTCATTGCTGAAAGGCTCGGGATACCGCTTTCTAAGGTCAGTGGAGTCGTCTCCTTCTATTCATTTTTCACCACCGAACCCAGGGGGGAAAACACCATCAGGGTGTGCCTCGGGACCGCCTGCTACGTGCGCGGCGGCAAGAAAATAATCGAAAAGCTGCGGGAACTGCTGGGCGTCGAAGTCGGAGGGACTTCGAAGGACGGTAAATTCACGCTTGAAGTCATGAGGTGCATCGGAGCCTGCGGGCTTGCGCCCGCGATGACCATAAACGACAAGGTATACAAACAGGTCAACCCTGACAAGCTCAGCAGCATACTTGAGCAGTATTGACAAGGAGGGAGAACATGCAGGTCCTCAAAAAAGCCAGTGAAATCACTGTCAGAAACAAGGCCGATCTTATGGCCATAAAGGAGAGATACCACAAAAGCCTTGAAGGCAAAAGATTCAGGATACTGGTCTGTTCCGGTGCAGGCTGCATATCTTCCGACTGTCATTTGGTCAGGGATGCATTGATAAGCTGCCTTGACGCCAACGGGCTTTCAGACAGCGTCGAGGTGGTCGAGACAGGTTGCATCGGAACATGTGACCTTGGCCCTGTCATGGTTGTGACGGCGCTGAAGCAGAACAAAGTCGACATACCGGGACAGTGGAGGCAGGGCGATGTGCCGGGACAGAGGCCGCAACCAGTTCCGGGTGACACAGATGCAGGTGCAGCTTATGCAGATGGTGCATATGCGGACACGGGCAGATCCGTTTTCTACACGAAACTTACGCCGCGGGACATCCCGGAAATCGTGGGATCCCATCTTTTGGACAACTGCGTGTACATGGAAAAGACATACTATGACCGCAAGCTGGATAAACACATCCCGTTCATGGAAGATATAGAGTTTTTCAGGAAGCAGACCAAAATAGCGCTGCGGAACTGCGGAAGCATCGACCACGGTTCGCTTGAGCAGTATATCGCGAACGACGGGTACATGGCGGCGGCGAAAGTGCTGGAAAGCTGCACGCCGGGGACGGTCGTCGAAGAGATCAAAAAGTCCGGGCTCAGGGGAAGAGGCGGCGCAGGATTCCCGACGGGGATCAAGCTGGAGGCAGGGATGAAGGCGCAGTCCGGTGCCAGGCACCTGGTCTGCAATGCTGACGAGGGAGACCCGGGCGCGTTCATGGACAGGAGCATACTTGAAGGCGACCCGCACAGCGTGATCGAGGGCATGATCATATGCGGCTATGCCATCGGTGCGAACCAGGGCTATGTCTATGTCAGGGCCGAATACCCGCTGGCCGTGGAAAGGCTCGGCAAGGCCATCACGGATGCCAGGGAAGCCGGCCTGCTTGGGCGTGACATACTTGGGTCGGGCTTCGACTTCGATATCGAGATCAGGATCGGTGCCGGCGCCTTTGTGTGCGGAGAGGAAACGGCGCTGATGGCCTCCATCGAGGGAGAGAGGGGAGAACCGAGGCAGAAGCCGCCGTTCCCGTTCCAGAGAGGCCTGTTTGGCAAACCGACCATCATATGCAACGTGGAGACGTACGCCAATGTCGCTCCGATAATCCTTAAAGGAGCAGACTGGTTCGCGGGCATCGGCACCGATAAAAGCAAGGGTACCAAGGTGTTCGCCCTCGCGGGATCCATCAACAACACCGGTATCGTTGAAGTCCCGATGGGGACGACTCTCGGAGAGGTCGTTTTCGACATCGGAGGCGGCATCAGGAAGAACCGGACCTTCAAAGCTGCCCAGACCGGAGGCCCATCGGGCGGATGCATCACCAGCGCTCACCTTAACACGCCGATGGACTACGAATCGCTGACCAGGCTCGGGGCGATAATGGGCTCCGGCGGCCTCATCACGATGGATGAAGACACCTGCATGGTAGATATGGCCAAGTACTTCATGGAATTCATACAGGAGGAATCCTGCGGCAAGTGTGTACCGTGCAGGCTCGGGACAAAACGCATGCTGGAGATCCTCGACAGGATAACCCAGGGCAAGGGAGAAGAAGGCGACATAGAAAAGCTGGAAGAACTCGGAGCGATGATAAAAGAGGCAGCCATATGCGGCCTGGGCCAGACAGCTCCGAATCCCGTGCTGAGCATGATAAACAACTTCAGGGAAGAGTTCGAGGAGCACATAAAATACAAGTACTGCAGGGCAGGAGTGTGCGCGGAGATGTTCATATCGCCCTGCCAGAACGCATGCCCCGCCGGCATAAACGTGCCGGGATACATTGCCCTGATAGCCACAGGCAGGCTGAGGGACGCATACAATCTCATACGCAAGGAAAACCCGTTCCCCGCGGTCTGCGGAAGGGTATGCACCCACGAATGCGAAAGCAAGTGCAGGAGAGGCACGCTGGATGAACCCGTTGCCATTGCGGACCTCAAGAGATACGTGGCCGATTACGTGCTCAAACACGAGGAGCCGTACATGGACCTGGTGTTCCCGAAGAAGGGCAGGAGCGTCGGGATCATAGGCGCGGGACCGTCAGGCCTTACCTGCGGATACTACCTGGCAAGGCTGGGCTACGATGTCGAAGTGTACGAGGCGCAGCCAGTGGCCGGCGGCATCCTCGCGTTCGGCATACCGGAATACAGGCTGCCGTCGGATGTACTGCAGCACGAGATCAGGCTGATAGAGCAGGTCGGCGTGAAGATACACCTCAATACAGAGGTGGGCTCCGATGTGACGTTCTACCAGCTCAGGAACAAGCATGACGCCATATACATCGCGACGGGCACACAGCTTCCAAACAGGATCGACATCCCTGGCGAAGACCTGAAAGGCGTCTATCACGGCCTGAATTTCCTGAGGGATGTGAACCTGGGCAAGGAAGTGAAGATAGGCGGCACGGTGGCGGTGATCGGAGGCGGCAACACTGCGATAGACGCCGCAAGGACGGCGTTGAGGCTTGGAGCGCAGGAAGTCATCATCCTTTACAGGCGGCTGATCGAAGATATGCCGGCTGACAAGAGGGAGATCAGGGACGCCATGGAAGAAGGCATAAAGATAATGCCGCTGGTGGCTCCGGTCAGGTTCACCGGCAAAGGGAAAGTGAGCGGGGTAGAGTGCATAAGGATGGAAACCAGCGGCTTCGACTCAAGCGGCAGGAGAAAGCCAAGGCCCGTACCGGGAACGGAATTCACGATAAAGGTGGACTACGTCATACCTGCGGTCAGCCAGTATTCGGATCTCCCGTTCATCAACAGGGACGAGGTGGAAGTGACCCAGTGGGGCACCTTCGTCACCGACCCTGATACGCTCATGACGAAGATGAAGGGCGTCTTTGCCGGAGGAGATGTCGTGCGCGGATCCGATACCGTCATCCGGGCGATCGCGGATGGCAAGAAAGCGGCGAAGGCCATCGACATCTACCTGGGAGGCACGGGAGAACTCAATACCGGCGAAGACATAGAGATCCCGCAGGCGGCCGATGAAAAGGAGATCGTCGAGCACGAGAGGTTCCCGATGAAGTACCTGCCGCCGAAGGAGCGCTGCCGCAACTTCAGCGAGGTCGCGCTCGGCTTCCACAAGCTCAACGCCATAGCTGAGGCCATGAGATGCCTCAGGTGCGACAGGAGGTGCTGATATGGTCAACATCACGATAAACAACAGGAAGATATCCGCCTATGAGGGCGAAACCATAATGGAGGCAGCCCGGAGGAACAACATAAACATCCCGAGTCTCTGCTGGCTCGAAGGCGTCCACAGGGTCGGTTCCTGCAGGATCTGCGTCGTGGAGGTGGAAGGCGCAAAGACACTGCAGGCCTCATGCATCGTTCCCGTGCAGGAAGGTATGGTCATAAGGACGAACACGGAAAAGGTAAGGAAGACGAGGAAGCTGCTGTATGAGCTCATCATGTCCGACCATCCGAAGGAATGCCTGGGCTGCGCCAGGAACCAGAACTGCGAACTGCAGAAGCTGGGGGAGATGATCAGCGCCGGTGAAGGCAGGTTCGAGGGAGAGCGTTCGAAATCGGCAGTTGACGACAGTTCGCCTTCCATCGTGAGGGACATGTCGAAATGTATCCTCTGCAGGAGATGCGTGACCGTTTGCAGCGAGATACAGGAAGTAGGCGTGCTCAATGTTCAAAACAGGGGCTTTGACTCTATTGTCGGTCCTGCTGAAGGGCTTGCGCTCAACACAGTCAACTGTACGTATTGCGGCCAGTGCACCACTGTCTGCCCTGTCGGCGCACTACAGGAAAAGGATTCGACGGAAGCGGTCTGGAACGCTCTCTTTGACAGCAAAAAAAGAGTGATTGTCCAGACTGCTCCTGCAGTGAGGGCCGCCCTCGGTGAGGAATTCGGAGACGAGCCGGGGACGCTGGTTACCGGCAAAATGGCGACGGCACTGAGGGAACTGGGATTTGATGACGTATTTGACACAAACTTTGCTGCCGACCTTACGATAATCGAGGAAGGGAGCGAACTGCTCGAAAGGCTCACGGCGGCGCTCAGCGGGAAGCAGGCCGTACTGCCGATGATAACAAGCTGCAGCCCGGGATGGATAAAATATGTCGAACATGCATGGCCGGATGAACTGGACCATCTGTCCACCTGCAAGTCGCCGCACATGATGCTCGGCGCCCTTGCAAAGTCTTTTTACGCCCGGAAGCTCGGCATCGACCCGAAAGACATCTTTGTGGTCTCGGTGATGCCATGTACGGCCAAGAAGTTTGAAATAACGAGGCCAGAACTGTCCAATGACGGGCTGCCCAATGTGGATGCAGTGCTCACGACCAGGGAACTGGCCCGGATGATAAAAGAGGCAGGCATCGATTTCGAAAGCCTTGAGGAATCCGATTTCGACAGTCCCATGGGCCTGTCCACGGGAGCGGCTGACATATTCGGCACGACGGGCGGTGTCATGGAAGCGGCGCTGAGGACTGTGTACGAACTCGTTACCGGCAGGGAACTTCCTTTTGACGGACTGCATGTGAAGCCCATCGTTGGTCTCGAGAAGATAAAGACGGCGGAAATACAGATCACCGACACACTTCCGCAGTACAGGCATTTTGAAGGCGTCACACTGAGGATCGCAGTGACGAGCGGACTCAGCGGCGCCAGGAAGCTCATGGAGGAGGTGGCAGCCGGCAAATCGCCGTTTCACTTCATAGAAGTGATGGGCTGCCCCGGCGGATGCATAAGCGGCGGCGGCCAGCCAAGGCCCGTGGATGACGCGGTCAGGAAAAAGAGGCTCGAGGCGATATACAGGGAAGACGAAGGGAAGAAGCTCAGGAAATCCCACGAGAACCCGGACATCAAGAGGCTTTACGCCGAATTCCTCGGATCGCCGCTTGGTCACAGGTCCCATGAACTGCTACACACGCACTACGTGCGGAGGGGCATATTCAACCAGTTCGTTGAGAAGTGACCCCGGCTGTTATTCGTTGTATATGAGCTTTATCGATATACATAATATCAGATGTCTATACTTTGAAAAGTTGATATCCGCCAGAAATGGCGGATATCATTATATGACCGGACTACTTGGGCCTTCCATTTTCCTGATATGCTAACATCTTAATTTGCTGATTGGATCAGGATAAAACCATATTACTCAATGAGAATTAAGAGTTTCCCAAGTGTTGCCTGGATGATAACCGTGAAAGATGCGGATATAGATGAAACGTACGACTGAAAATAGATGGAAACAAACATCATTGACTGTATATAACATTTATGGTACAATTTGATGGCATATATCAGCTTGTATAAGTGGATAAGAAGGAGAGTATCATGAAAGGCTTACATGTGGGAAGGGAAATCCGGAAGAAACTTTTCGTTATGCTGGTTGCCGTACTGACGGCATCCATGTTGCTGT
>Ga0209537_1005010_pt1 | contig 10811 bp, 7 predicted proteins | sample BioPla4DNA1_FD_187698 | JGI IMG/M metagenome (GOLD analysis project Ga0209537, IMG submission 187698) | Biogas fermentation microbial communities from Germany - Plant 4 DNA1 (SPAdes) (version 2) | ecosystem: Engineered > Bioreactor > Anaerobic > Digestate | place: Bielefeld, North...
CCTCGTCCATACGGGCCACGTCGCCGGTCCTCAACCACCCGTCCTCGAAAGCGCGTTTGGTTTCCGGGTCGTTCTCCCAATAACCCTTCATAATCGAGGGGCCTTTAACCCAGAGCTCCCCTTCTTCTCCGATAGGCTCATCTACGCCGGTAAGCGGGGATACGATTCGCGCATCAATGCCACAACAGGGAATTCCGCCACCTGGTTTCTTTTTTCCGAGGACCGGCGGGGCGATCCCGCGGGCGCATGTTTCCGTCATCGCCCACCCGTCGTAGACGTTGAGGGAATGCCGCCGGATCTTGTCCCTTAAACCAGGAGACAGCGGAGCGCCGCCCATTGAAATGGCCTTAATCCTTTCTCCTAATCGAATCTTGCCCTCTGTAATTGCCGGATGGCGCAGCACCATTTCCAGCATGGTCGGGACGCACGGCCAATAGCTGAATTCTTCCTGACTCACAAGGTTTACCACGGCTTCGACGCTGAATCGCGGCAAGACGGTTATAGGGAAATTTGCCTTTGTCGCGTACCCCAACGTAACCAGCCCGAATATGTGACTAAAAGGCAAAGTGCAAAGCATCCCTCGATCCGACGGCGGCACGTATTTCGCCGTAGGGCTGGACCATACTGCTTGCCCGTAAACCGCCGCCACGAAGTTCCCGTGCGTAAACATGCATCCTTTGGGTTCTCCGGTCGTCCCTCCCGTGTATTGGATGAACGCCAAATCCCGATTAGGGTCTATGTCGATTTCCGGTTCGATGTTTGGAGAGTCCTGAAAAACTGGCCTCTCCTGCTCAACATCTATCGATATTACCACGGGAACCAAGTCCCGATAATCTTTTGTGTCTGCGGCAACAAAGACTTTTGGTCGGGTCTGATTAAGAATCCTGGCAATTTCGGTCTGCGTGTACAACGGGTTCAACGGAACCGCGACGCCGCCGGACATCAAGATCCCCCAGAAGAAAGAAGCGAACTGCTTGCTGTTGGGCAGGGCTACCGCTACCCGGTCGCCCTTTTGCACGCCGTGCTTGATGAGTGTGTTGGCGATCCGTTTTGCGTCGTTATATATCCCAGAATAAGTAGACACCCCCTTGCCTGGTTTGCAGATGGCTTGGGCATGGGGAGCAAAAGACGCTGTATTTCTTAGAATCTGATGCGCCGGAATGAGCGGGTATTTTAGTTCCTCCGGCACTTCGGGGTCGTAATGTTTTGTCCAAAATCTGTCGTTAGTCATACATAACACTCGCTTTCAAACAAGATTCTTAACTTGATTTCCCCGCCACCTGAAACAAACACATCGCCAAAATCCCGATTGCCGCACCTATGAACATACCGATGACGACCCCTCCAGTAAATCCCATAGCCGTCTCCTTTCTCAAACCAAACCGAACAACCGGGCCACGTAGTCATCGACCCGGTCTTTCGGAACCCCGTCCCGCTCGTCCGACAACGCTAAAAACCGTTCCGATTTCCCCGGCGTTCCCGGCATCGGGATCGGGTTGCTCATCGTGAATTGCACCGGGGAACCCATTGCGGTCGTATGAACCGCCGCATGAAGGGTTTGGCGGTGGGTTAAATCAGCGACCAGGAAACCCGGAAAATGCTTCACTAATCTTCGCGCATCTTCTTCGTTCACAAGCAACACGACCAGAGACCCAACGTTCCCTAGTACCCCGTCCAACACTTGTTCCGGGATGCGGGACAAATATTGGGTCGCGATAATAAACCCAAGGCCGAATTTTCGGTCCTCAGACAATATGCGCGACATCACGTTGGTCGCGTAATTGTGTACCTCGTCCGCAATTAGGAAATGGGGCCGCCGATGTTCCCTCGGTCGCCCAGCTCTTGATAACGCCGAGAAATGGTATCGATTGACCAGCGCAGCCCCCATGATCGGGGTCACGTCCTCCCCTGCGCCGGAGAGGTCAATCAACAAAATATGTCCTTCGTCCATAATCTTCAAAGGGTCGATGGTTGATTTGGGTTGGCCCACGACCCGCCGGACACGAGGGTACACTGTGAACGCCCCGATTTTGTTCCATATCGGACCTAATGTATCCCCGATCTTTTTCGCGTACCCCGGAAATTCGTTCAACCAGAAACTCGCAAGTGCGGGGTCGGATTTAACCTTGTTTATCGCCGCCATTTGCATTTTTTCGTTGCTCAACAGAGGCGGCAAGGACAGAATTGTTTGGTTATCTAAGCGCACCAGGGTGAGCAATGCGTTTTTAAGTATGTGTTCCATCCGGTAACCTGTACCGCCAGGGAAAAGATCCCGAAGCATTGATACGAATTCCCCGACCGACGCTTCTTCGAGGCCCGGCGGCGATTCGAGTATGTTGAATCCTCGGGGCCGGGAGGTATCGCGGAAATGGAGAACGTGAATCCGGTCCGCGAGTTCGTCGGGCAACCGTTCCAAAAGATCATTCACCGCATCTCCGTGAGGGTCGATGAAAGTAAACCCCGGTGCGGTATCGGGATTCTTAACCAGTTGTTCCGCAAGATACATGCACCAGTTTAGCAATGTGACCGTTTTCCCCGACCCTGTTTTGCCGCAAAGAAAAGCGTGCCGCAACAAAGCTTCAGCAGGGAAATTTATGGTCCGACCCGCATCCTCTGCGTGGTCGGAATAACCTAGTCTAAGTTTCATCGTATCCCCTCCATCCAGGCTTTCGTTTCGCCGGGGATGTGGACTTTCTTGTATCGAGGGTTATTCTCGATAACTTGCGACCGACAAAACGGACATATGATTTCTAACATAACCTGAGTCGAATCGAAATACGCAAACAAGGTCAATACTTGGCGCGGCATCGGTTTCTTACAATATGAGCATCTGAGCATCGTTTCTTCCATAAACCGCCCCGCTTCAAACCAAAGTCCCCTGTTGCACTTCCCCATCCTCCATGAGACAGAGCGCGAGCAAGCAATAAACGATAATGTCGCGCAACCGTTCCTCGCACTCAGGATCATCAAGGCCACGGTTACACAGCGCGACCCAATGCTTGTCTACGTAGGTCGCCAGAACCTTGAACATTGCCCCACGGTCCGTGTTGCCCTCGATCCGGCGCGCGGTTTCCCGGAAATTATGGAACAGGTCGGCGTTGCGACCGTAACTTTTGTTCTTCCGGGAAAATAGTTCCATGATATTACTGAATTCTCGTTGAGCAACGAGTTGAAACAACTCGTTGCTAGGCTGTTCGTAAGTCAATCGCCATCTCTCCTTTCCCGTTGGCCCACCAGTCTTTGTAGCAACGAGCGTGAATGTATAGTACCGTCGTGCCCTTTGAACCTTCCCCGATTTCCAACACACAAAGGTCGCCCACACGAATCGGGGCCTCGCAATATGCGCAATAATACCCCGTTTCTGGCGGGGTTGGGGGTTCTTGAAAAAGTAGTTCGAGTTGTTTTTGAACTCGTGCCTCAATTAACACGATGATTCCTCTCCTTCCCAATAAGCTAAAAAGGCCACAAACCTAACTCGTCCCCCTCGATTAATGTCGGGGACGCAACGACACCCGAATCCCTTGCTTGTTTGAGCGTCGCACCCAATTCCCTTTCTGCCAGCGCGACCCGAAGAATTGCGGTATCAATGGAATCGTCGTCGGCCTCATTGAACGCCGCCCAAGCGTCCTGCCATGAGGCGACGGCTCGGTAAAAATCCTCGATGATTCCTTCATGTTTCTTTGTTACTGGGGACGGTTGTGACCAAGGGAATCTAATCCCCAAAAACGCCGACCGCATCTCGCTTCTCTCCTTTCTCAAGAAATAGGAAAGCCCATATATTCCGGGCTTTCCTGTCTTTCTTTTGCTGTGGGTTATTGACTACTTCTCCGCCCAACTCGTCCCAATATTCCCCTCGACCTCGACGGGAACCGGGTCGATGAATTCCGCCCCTGCATGAACCATTTCTTTTTCCAGCATCTCTTTCATGGTTTCCGCTTTCTCCATCGGCCCTTCAAGGATAATCTCGTCATGAACATTCGCGGCCAAATACACGTCGTCCCACCCATACTCAAGCAACCGATCATGAACCCGGATTAACGCCCGTTTTAAAATCGACGCCCCGGTGCCCTGGTCGGGAGAATTGGCAAGCATCGTGAGCCTTGCTAGTGTTTTGCCTTTAAACCACGGCCACACCCGTTTACGTCCCGGCGGAATTGTCACCGAGACGAGCTTCGCGCTGTAATACCCCGTATTATGATGGTGGAACCAATGAGGGACCGGGCTGTCCATCAGCGAACGTTGCTTTTGATGCCATTCTTCAATCTTGGGATAGGTCGCGAAAAACGCTTTCTTGGCCCGGTTCGCCTCAGTCAATGACATATCGACCCCGTAGTCATATTTCGCTGAATCAACTAGCCTTTGCGCACCGCAACCGTAGATCAAACCAAAATTGATCGCTTTTGATGCCTGTCGTTCATCCTTTGATACTTGGTCGATGTCTTTCCTCCCGACCGCCGCCGCCGTCAACCGATGTAGGTCTTGACGGTTTTGAAACGCCGTTACCATAGTCGGATCGCCGGACAGCCAAGCCATAATCCGCAACTCGATGGCCGAATAGTCAGCGATTACGAGGCAACGCCCTTCGGGAACCTCGAACAATTCCCGGTATTCTTTCGTTCGTGGGATCTGTTGCAGATTCACATCGCTTGACGTGAACCGCCCAACCCCCTTGTCCCCAAGTTGCCGGTAACTCGACCGGAGATGAGCGTAACCGTTGGGGTCGTCGCCCGTTTTCTCCAGCCAACTAACCAGGAAAGCGACCCGTTTTGTTTTTTCCCTAAATCCCAGAAGTAACCGGGCAAATTCGTCCCCCGCCCTGGCGAGGTCTTGTAACGTCTCGTCCCTGGTGTCCGTTACCGAATGTCCCACATGATTGAAATATTCCAGGACGTTTGGAATGCTCGCGGGGTTGAATCTTCCCGGCACGCCTTTTCGGACATCCTTGATCGTCTTAAATTCGCACCCAGAGGATTCCGCCATGCCGATTAATTTTATCTCAAGCTCGTCCCGCTCTCTGGTCAACGAATCCAACAATGCCTTGGTCGCGGTGAGGTTTAACGGCATCCCCGTTATCTCCATTTCAACGACGGAGGGCAAACAATCGAATTCTAACCGTGCGGCCTCCTCCATTTCGTTGCGCCGGATCAAATCAAATAAAATCTCGTATAGGATAGGGAGAACCAAGACATCTTTAGCAGCGTAGAGAATTTGATCGTGACTCAGGGTTTCCGCCGACCAATCAGAGGTCTGTCCGGTTTTATCGAGCTTTACATTTAAGTGGCGATCAACGCAATCAGACAATCGATGCTTCGGATATACTTCTTTAAATCTGTATTTGCTGTTCTTAGAGGTCGGTTCCATCTTGAAAAACCCAGCCCACACCAATTGCGATGCGAGCATGGTGTCGAACAGGTTTCGCATCGGTATGCGGCGACCCGCCGAAGCACGGATAAATCCGAGGTCGAAACTCAGGTTGTGGCCGATCTTCAAAACGTTTGGATCGCCGACCAACGCAACCAGGATTTCCACGATTTCTTTTCGTTCATCCGCCGACAAAGCAAACAGGTCTATAACATACGCTTTTGCCGACCCGCCAGGTACCGAGGATTTCCCGGCCTCGTCAACTAACCGCTTTGATCCGGGGTATTTAGGGATTCCGATTTGCACCAGCCTTATCTTTGCGGCAAGGGGGTCAAGCCCAGTGGTTTCCAAATCCAAACCGCATATACCGACCTTGGACGCCTCATTCACCACGGCTCGGAATCCTTCAAGGTCGGTCACGATCTCGATTTCTCCCTGGTCAAGCCATTCCGACCACGGAGTTTTCGGGGCGACCGTTTCTTCCTTGGATTCGGTTAACATCGATTTCGGTGGTTTATGGGTTTCCGATTCTTCGTCTTCCGGGAAGAGCGATGAGATTTTCCCTTGATTTCTTGATGGTTGCGCTTTCTCGGGATTTTGCGGAAACACGAATTCAATGTCCGCTCCGTCGAGTACATCAGCTAGTTTGGAGCGAAACCGGGTTAAAACACCGGAATCGACAGGACGTCCCAGGTGGAATATGCGCCGATTTTTAACCGTCACTTGTTTCCGCACTGGACAATCGGCGACTATTTCTCCCCAGAATTTTTGCGCTTGCCGCATCTTGTGCTCTATGTATGTTAAGTGTTCCTTGGTACGCGGCCCGTCCTGCAGAGCCTCGATTTCGTCGATCATTTGATCGAATTGCCCGAGGGCCGACGGTCCGGTTACCTCAGCCCATAAACGAGGCACAGGATCGAGTACCGACTCGGCCACCCAAACAAAGAAATCGTTGTATCTCGTTGCCGCAATATCGCGGAACTCGGTGTCGCTAATGGCACGATGAGGTTGACGATCGGTAAAATCCTTGAGAGCAGTATTCAACACTTCTACCAACTCCTGTCTGTCATTTGGTTTCGTAGAGCGGCACGGGTAAGCATTCTTTGAGGAACCAGCGGTGTTTTCCGATGGCCCGCGGGTCGGTGATAACCACATAACCACGATCATTCTCAGTGCGGATCAACCGGCCCACGCCTTGCCTCAACGTCATCGCGGTCAAGGGCACTATGACCGTTTTCCAAGCGGTTCGTCCAGCAAGCCAGCTTAAAGCCTCGATTAACGGTTCATCAGGGCGAGGAAACGGTATTTTTGCCACAATCAAGGTAGACAATGCGTCCCCTGGTATATCGACCCCTTGCCAGAAAGACGACACCCCGAAGAGCACTGCGTTTCCGTGGGATTTGAACCGGGCGAGCAAGTCGGCTTTGCCACCATTGCGACCTTGAACCAGCAATATCCGGTCGTCTGGGACCGTGGGTGCGACGTGTTCCACGACCGCGTTCATCTCATGGTAGCTTGTGAACAGAACCATGATGCCGCCGGGGTATTTATAGGCCCGATTCACGAATTCAGCGATTTTCTGCGCCCGTGTATCTCCATTCGATGCTTTCAGATCAGGATGTGTCGCTACAAAGGCCGTCATCTGGTCAAAGTACCGGAACGGCGAGGGCACAACGCCCATCACGATTTCGCCCCGCTTAAATCCGTATTCCTCACGGAACCATTCAAACCCATCGCTCTGGGGGAAAGGAAACAACGTAGCACTCGTAAGAATGACGTTTTCGTATGAGTCCCATAACCCCGCGAGCTTGTCGGCGACCCGGACCGGGCAAGCCGTGAATTTTCGCCCGTCGAACCACACCGCGTCGCCGGTTGCGCCGATGGTGCGGTAGTGTTCGGTCAATCCGGCGCACCGGCAAAGGGCAGCATCAAGTTCGCTCACACGCTCTTCAATCCGACCGAGCAATTTCGTTTGGTGTTTTAAGGACACCCCTTTTTCTTCGTCCTCTTTTACCGATGCCCACGATTTCATGTCATCGCATAGTTGCATTGCGGTATATAAGCACCCTCGGGCACGGGATAGAGGTTCCCGGATTTCTTTGAGGTTGGGGTATTGGTCGCCAGGAAACATGAGCCATTGTTGGGTAGAACGCTTCTTCATCTCGGTGTTTGCCCAATGGAACAATGCTTTTATATTCGCTTCGATTTGGGCCGCGAATCCTAGATATTCCTCTTGCAACGATAAAGCGCGGGACATAAAATCCTCGTTCCCTTTTGCAAACCAGGAAACCGTGTCAATTGTCTTCTGGATGTCCTTATTTAAGCGCGACCACCGGTGCGTCGATAGATAGGTCTCAAACGACCCGCGAAACGCGTCCGGGAAATCGTGGGCCTCGTCGATTATGAGGATCTCCGGGGGATCTTCGCCCTTCACGGCAAAAAGGCTGAAATCAATTTTATCCCTCAATACGTAGTCCGTCGCGACCAGATGGTGGTTGGCTATCACGACGTCCGCCGTGGCCGCGTTCTCACGAGCGCGAGCGAAAGGACAATTGTTGAACCCACATTCTTTGCAATCAATGGAATCGTCGGCGGCAGAAATCCTGGACCACCACCGAGCCTGTATTTCTTCATCGGCCTTGGGACCTTGCATTATGGGCAAATGGTCGTAGACCCCCGACCCGCCGCCAGAGAACCATTGTTCGATGTTATGAAGGAAATCTAATTCTCGTTCCTCGACATCGGTAAGGTCGCAACCCAGGTCGACGAGGGATTTGATTCGGCGCATCAAGGCTTCCTGGCATAAGTAGTTGTATTTTCCGAGCAGGATGGCGATGGTCGGGTTCTTCCCGGTGATGTTGCCTACGAGTCCGGCGAGCATTGGTGCGTCCTTCTCGTACAATTGTTCTTGAAGATTCTTCGTGCCAGTGGCGACGATTACCCGGCGTCCCGTTAGGACAGCATGGAGTGTCGCGGGTAAAAGGTAACCGAAACTTTTCCCGACCCCGGTTCCGCCCTCGACGGCGAGGTATTTTTGTTCTCGTTCGCCAGCGAGGATCTCAGCAACAGTCCGCAGCATTTTTATTTGGCCCTCGCGTCGGCGCGTGTTGGGAATATTTGTTAACAGAGACTCGCAGAGGTCAGGGAAATTTTGTGTCTCACGGGTTTGGAATTTCCAATTTTCAGAGTGAGATTTTGTGTTTTTTGCATGCTTTTTGGTTAACATAATATCTTCCTCCGATTTGCCGTTTCTTTCCAAGAAATCAAAGAATCCCGGTATGTCGGGATTCTTGAGTTTTTTGGCAATATATGGTGTTACCAAGCTGTTACCACCTGTTACCAAGTGCTTGGTAACAGCAAAAAGCCCAATATTACTAAGGGTGAGAGGGGTTTTTGAGTGTTGTTACCAAGTTCCGATAAATAGGGTATGTATATATAAGTAATAATTTTGTGTGTTAATATTTGGTATTACCAAATATGTAAATTATTGCTACACAAAAATTTGTGTTCCTATATACGATGTCCCTACGGGACTTGGTAACAATACGACTCTTCGAGTCGTATGATACCAAGTCCCACCGTCGTTTGAGGGGTGTTACCAAGGTGTTACCAACTTGGTAACACCTTTAGTCGTCAATACCCGCAAACCCTTGCGGGTTCGGGGTTTTGAGAGTTCGTATGCTGTTACCAAAAAATCGGGTACTTGGTAACAGTTTTGGTAACAGCTTAAAACTCGGGTTCAATGTACAATGATTCATCCCCGTCCTCATCCACATTCTCCCCTGATAACAATGACCAAGGAACACAGATGCATCGAACAAGGGACTTCCCGATTCGCACCGCGAGTTTCCCCCGCACCGTTTTCGCCCCGGTCGCCAGAACCTCCGTCCTTCCGACCGCGTGCCCATCCGCTAACAACGCTTGCAACGCTTGCGCTGGGTCAAGATCAAACGGTTCCCTTGATACCGCCGCCGCAAACGCCGCATCGGTCAAAGCAACAACATCAACCTTGTTCCCATGATCATCCGTCACCTTGGTCTTTGCCCCGAGCAACCGCTGGGGCGCAAACTCGCTCGTCCGCAACCCATCAATACTCTCCGCGTTCTCCGCTACATAGGTCTGTACCGCGGCGAGCGCAACGTCACCGACATTCTCGGTCGGTATTCCCGCAACCACCATTTGCCACCCTCGCACGAACGAGGCCAAACATGCACGGGAATCCTCCTGCGCCGTACCCCACGAATCTAAAAGAAACGATAACCCTGCCATCCCGATCGCCGCCCTCGTAGCCAACCGTCCCGCCGATGCTCGGGCCGATGGGTCGGTCGGCAAATCCCGGCGCAAATAATCAATCGACGTTCGGATGGCCTCCCGTATAAACTCGTCACCGTTTTCCTCGACCTGATCAACCAACCATTTCAGATAATGCCGTCCTGCGTGTCCGTGGTGCGAGGATGCCATATCCGTCAAACGCTCGGCCTCGTTGCGGTTCCGGTCGCTCTCTTCCTCGAACATAGGAGGCAATTTCATTACTCGCTCATGCGCCCCGGACCCTGGCGGTAATTTCATAGTGACGTCGACCTCTGCGGTTCCGAAGCACACAACATGGAACCCCCGTGTCCGACGGCCACCGCCGCCGCGTGCGCCGCGTTCCCGGTCCATCCCGCTTGATACCTGATGTATGAGATGAGTGAGTTCCTGGGCCGATGCTCGTTTCACGTCACGCGCTAAGTGTTGCAGTTCTTCAAGATGCACAGTAAGATCGCAATTTGTCGCAAACAAAACCCCGGCGGCCACTCGCGTCCGATCTGAGAACCTCAACCGCCCGTTTTCCCCGGTTCCCGGCCACCCGTATAACGACGCAACCACGGAATTCCAGGTCGTCTTGCCCTGATGTCGTGATCGTCCTCCGGCTCGCGGAACCATGATTACCAAAAAACCCGCGACCTCACTCAACCCCTGCCGTTGTGCAAACCTGAGCAAGGGCGCACCCGCCGCACACCCGATGCCGAATGCGATCTGGGGGTATTTGGTCATAGTATCAAGTAGGAAACGAATCTGTGTGTCCATATCGCCCTTCGCGGCAAAACTACCAAGGATTTGCCGTTCAAGCGGCGAGATGTCGTCTGTCCAACGGATGTCGTCCTCGGCGTTTCCCCCGCAACCCTCGGCCTTGGCCGCGTCGTCCCCCTCCGTATCCTCGTCCTCTTCGTTTTCTTTTTTCTCATGGGCCGAAAGAACCTCGCGGCCCCATACCATGATCCGCTCACCCTCGATCTCGTACCATCCACACCGCGTCACTCCGCGAACCGTGGGCAATTCGGGGGCGTTTTGATGTCCCAAGACAGCGAGGGAACGCAATCCGTCGAACCAGATTACTAGGTCGTTTGCCGTGTCGGACGATACCGGAATCCCCAGATCGATCAGTTCCCCGACCTTTTTGTTGTCGA
>Ga0209537_1005016_pt1 | contig 10796 bp, 7 predicted proteins | sample BioPla4DNA1_FD_187698 | JGI IMG/M metagenome (GOLD analysis project Ga0209537, IMG submission 187698) | Biogas fermentation microbial communities from Germany - Plant 4 DNA1 (SPAdes) (version 2) | ecosystem: Engineered > Bioreactor > Anaerobic > Digestate | place: Bielefeld, North...
TTGTTCACGCAGGCTGCTGATGCTGCTGAGAAGCTGCTTTTCATGATCCCACTGTGCCCGCAGCGCAGCGCGTTCTGCTTTTAGTTCAGCCAAATCTTGTTCCAAAGCCGAGAGCCGCTCCTGGGAAGCTTGATCGGTTTCTTTGCGCAGTGCTTCACGTTCAATTTCTAGCTGTAAGACGCGTCGTTCCAGGGTTTCTAATTCCTCCGGCATACTTTCCATTTCTGTACGCAGTTTGGCGGCGGCCTCATCGATTAAATCAATGGCTTTGTCCGGCAGAAAGCGGTCAGAGATATAGCGATGGCTGAGCATGGCCGCAGAAACGAGGGCTGCATCCTGGATGCGCACGCCGTGGTGTAATTCATAGCGTTCACGTAAACCGCGCAGGATGGAAACAGTATCTTCAACTGACGGTTCATCTACCAGTACCGGCTGAAAGCGGCGCTCCAGGGCGGCATCTTTTTCGATATACTGCCGATACTCATCTAAAGTAGTAGCGCCAATACAGTGCAGTTCACCGCGAGCCAGCATTGGTTTCAGCATATTGCCGGCATCCATGGAGCCTTCCGCTCTGCCTGCACCGACCACGGTATGCAGCTCATCAATAAAGAGAATGATGCGGCCTGCAGCTTTTGTTACTTCCTGCAGGACGGCTTTCAGCCGTTCTTCAAATTCACCTCTATATTTAGCCCCGGCAATTAATGCCCCCATATCTAAAGCCACCAGGCGCCGGTTTTTGAGGCTTTCCGGGACGTCTCCGGCCACAATGCGGCGGGCTAACCCTTCCACAATGGCCGTCTTGCCAACGCCGGGCTCACCAATTAAAACAGGATTGTTTTTAGTACGGCGGGACAGGACTTGGATGACACGGCGAATTTCCTGATCACGCCCAATCACCGGGTCCAGTTTGTTTTGCAGAGCCATGGCGGTAAGGTCACGACCATATTTTTCTAAAGCCTCATACGTATCTTCCGGGTTAGCGCTGGTTACCCGCTGGTTGCCCCGGACGGCTGTCAGAGCCTGCAGGAAAATATCTTTGGTCAAACCTAGTTCAGCGAACAGATTCGCCAGCTGTGTATCATCAAACATGGCCAGTACTAAATGTTCCACGCTGAGGTATTCATCTTTCAGCCGTTTTGCTGCTTCCTGAGCCCGTATTAATAACTGATTAAGTCTCGGCGTAATATAGGTGGAAGCAGAGCCGGTAACTACCGGTATTTTGGCCAGCATTTGCTCAAGCCGCTGCTGCAGTTTATCTACGTTAATATCTGCTTTCGTCAGTAGACGAGGAATAAGTCCGTTTTCCTGCTGCAGCAGTGCCAGCAGCAAATGCTCCAAATCAATGGCTTGATGATTTCTTTTCACCGCCAGGGCCTGTGCCTCAGATATAGCCAACTGCGCTTTTTCGGTAAACTTATTAAAATCCATCAGCCACACCCCTTTGTTTTACTAATTTTATCGTAAATATTATGCCACATCTTGTCAATTAACAAATGGTTATCCGACCTTTTCGCAGGCCGGCGGCACAAGTGAAAAAACCGTAAGCAAAAAGCTCCCCACAGGGAGCTGTAAATAAAGCAGTGCTGTTGACTAACTTACAGGGAAACAGGAACCGCCGATAAATTCACGCAGGATGGAGTTGTTCGGAATGTCGTGCGGCTCCAGGGGTACAAAGCAGGACAGGAAGAGCAGCAGCCTTTTAGCGTCCACATATTCCGGTTCTGTAGGACTGATTTTTTTCAGCAGGGGGACGGCAAATTGTTTCAGTACCGCCAGCTCATAAACTAAAGAGGAGTTAAACATAATGTCTGCTTCTTCCTGCAGTCGGAAAATATTGCGTTCTTCACCGCGGCGCACAGAAGGCCAGCGGCGAATGGTGTCCAGGGCGCTGTAACCGCGGAACTGGTGGTCGCGGATGATGCGGCGTAATAAACGGGTATCGGTTGTATGAATACGGGTATGACAGTCAACATTTAACGCCGTCAGGGCTGAAATATAGATTTTAAATTTCTGTGCGCGGGGGATTGCTTCCGTCAGACGTTCATTTAGGCCATGAATACCCTCGATCAGGAGCAGTTGATTTTCCTGCAGTTGTATTGTATGACCAACATATTCCCGTTTACCGGTCAGAAAATTATACCTGGGTATTTCCACTTTTTCTCCTTTGATCAGGCGCAGCAGATGGTCGTTGAAAAGCTCTAAATCTATCGCTTCCAGGTGCTCAAAATCAGGCTGATTGTTTTCATCGAGGGGAGTCTGCTCCCGCTCGACAAAATAATCATCAAGTGAAATGGGGAAAGGACGAATGCCGTTAACCAACAGCTGAATGCGTAAGCGTTGGGTAAAAGTTGTTTTACCGGAAGAGGAGGGGCCGGCGATCATAACAATGCGCAGTTCATCTTTGCGGGCAGCAATCAAATCGGCAATTTGGGCAATTTTTTTCTCATGCAGCGCCTCATTAATGCGGATAATTTCCGGACCCTGACCTGCCTCAATCCGCTCATTAAGAATGCCCACGGTATGGAAACCCAGGATGTTGGACCATTTTTCCGTTTCCCGGAAGATCTCAAAGAGCTTAGGCTGCTCAACATAGGGGGGAATGGTAAAGGGATCATCCGCCGTCGGAAAGCGCAGCACTAAACCGGGAGCACGGAAATGTAAGGCGAACCTCTGCAAAATACCTGTACGCGTTACCATGTAGCCGTGCAGGGAGTCTGTTAGCTCACCTAAGGAATAGACAGTAACTTCATTGGTCGGCCACTTTTGATAGAGACGCACTTTATCAAGAAAGCCGGCTTGGGCAAAACTGGCAATGGCCTGCTGCAGCGGTACTTTTTTCTTTTCAATAGGTAAATCGGCGTCTACTAATTCACGCATTTTTTGTTCCAGTGCCGCTACATCGTCAGCGCTTAAAGCGGGTGTTTTCTGAATTTCGCAGTAAAGTCCTTTACCTAAAGAATGTTCAATGTTAATCTGTGCTGTGGGGAAAAGGAGTTTAGCTGCATAAATGAGGAGAAAGGTCAAACTGCGCTGGTAAATCCTGGCCCCTTCCGTTGTGCCAAGATCGAGAAATCTGATGGCGGAGCCGGCCGGGGGCTGATGTGTTAAATCTTTCATTTTCCCATTGACGATGGCTGCCGCAATAGGGGAGCCATATGCCTCTTGTACTTCCTCACTTATTTCCAGTAAGCTGCGGCCTGCTTTTGTCGTTACAGTAGATTGATTTGGCAGGCTGATTGTTACTGCTGCTGTTTTTTCTTTATCTGTCACGGGAGATCCCTCTTTCATCTGTATTTTTCTTTAAACTGTTCTGGTTTAAGCCTGAGGCAGGTTATTTATTAGCAGCTAAAGCCGCATAAACACCTACAGGAGAACCGTGATCTGGTTAAACGACCAGCTCCACAATATCTTTGTCCTGGAGGAGGTAATCGCGCGGCACGGCTTGGCCGGGAAAGCGTGCTGATCCCCAGACGAGGGCGCTTTTCAGCTTTTGCGGGAAATCACGATGCACCTGGGCTGCAAAATCAAGCACCGTTGAACCGGTTTTAAGAATGAAAGGACGCTCCAGGTCTGCTTTTTTGCCGGGTGCTTTACCATAAATGCGAATCACGTCCAGCAGCTCAAAAACAGTCTGCCGGAAAGACGTCAGATCCTGCTGCAGGGAAAGGGGTTCTATCCTGACGTCAGGCCGCAGTTCCCGTAAAATCTCCAGGTTGCCTGCAGCATTTTCCAGATCTGCCTTTAAGCCGAGGATCAGGTAGGGCAGGGCAAGGGGATTTTCGCCGCTGGGATCAATCAGTCCCCGTTCTTCAAGCAGGGACAAAGTAGTTTCCAGCTGGTCCAGACAATCACCGGTGTTTAGGTCGATCAGCAGTAAAAGTGCATCGGCATTGCGCAGGGTACCGATTAAGCCGGGGGGAACATTATCCCCGGTAAAGGGCGGGGTGTCCACCAGTTGAATCAAAATATCTTCATACTGCATCATACCGGCTGCCGGCACTGTTGTTGTATAGGGATAATCAGCGACTTTAACTTTGGCTCTGGTTAAAGCCCCTACCAGAGCTGATTTGCCTGTATTAGGAAAGCCTGTTAAGACGACCTGTCCTGCGCCTTGTTTTTCCACATGAAAGGGATTATATGCGGTTTTTTGCTGTTTTTTCTGCTGACTTTCCTCACGCAGCTGGGAAAGTCGTCTCTTTATATCTGCCTGCAGTTTTTCCGTGCCTTTATGTTTGGGGATGGTGGCCAGCATTTCCTGCAGTGCCATCATTTTATCTTCCGGCGTACGGGCTTTTTTGTATTGAGCTTCGGCTGCATAATACTGCGGTGTTAAATTAGCAGGCAACTTCATCACCACACTTTCCATGTCCTGGTGCTAATTCTTTTCTCTCTGCAGGTAGGTGATTCCTGCCGTATTGTTAGTGAGTTAATTCACATCTTGCATCTAAGGCAGGCATAAGTTACTATGAAAAGTACATCTAAATCATGAATTTGAAACGGGAGGGTTAACATGACAGCAGCAAGTAAAAAACTGTGGGGAAAAGTTTTAGTCCCTCTATTCTTGTTATCATTAGTCTTTGGTGTCTGGTATGTAAAGCAGGGAAGGCAGAATGATCTGCCTGCGGCCGAACCTAATCCTGATTTTGCCTTGGTAGTAACGGAAGAATTTGATTTAGAGCAGTTAAAATCGTACGGGCTGCCGATTATTCTGGATTTCGGCTCTGATGACTGCGTGTCCTGCCAAGCCATGGCATCTGATCTGGAAGAATTAAATCAGGAACTGCAGGGAAGAGCCATTATTAAATATATTGATGTCTGGAAATATGAAGAATTGGGACGGGAATACCCGGTTGCCCTCCTGCCGACACAGGTTTTTTATGATGCTGAGGGTAATCCTTTCCGGCCCAGCGATCCTCAGGCGATGAAAATGACACTTTTAGTCCATCGTGAGACAAAAGAACATTTATTTACAACCCATGTCGGCCCCATGACTAAAGAAGAAATGCTGGCAGCCTTACAGGAGATGGGGATGAAATGATGCAGCTTAGTCTGTGGCTGCAGTCGTTGGCAGAGATAATGACCACAAAAATGTGGTTGGCGCCGCTTCTGGCTTTTGCAGCGGGGGTCCTTACCTCTTTTTTACCCTGCGCTCTCTCCGGTATACCGCTGGTGATCGGTTATGTGGGCGGCAGCAGCGGCGGTGACACAAGAAAAGCATTCTGGCTCTCCGCAGTTTTTTCCCTCGGTAATGCTGTGACTTTTACTGTTTTAGGCGCCGCGGCGTCGCTGCTGGGCCGGCTGCTGCAGGGTTTCGGCAGCCGGTGGTACCTCGTTTTAGGTGGGTTAATGCTGTTAATGGCGCTGCAAACATGGGAGATCTTTAATTTTATTCCTGCCACTTATGCGGTTAGTAAAAATAAAAGAAGAGGTTTTGTCGGTGCTTTTTTGGCCGGTATCCTGGCAGGTTTATTTTCTTCCCCCTGTGCTACACCGGTTTTAGTCGCCCTGCTGGCCTTGGTGGCACAGGAAGGGAGTCTGTTGTGGGGCGTGATCCTGCTGCTGCTGTATGCTTTGGGGCATAGTGTCCTGATCATCGCCGCCGGAACAGCGGTTGGTTTTGTACAAAAGGTGTCCCGCAGCAGCAGATACGGTCAGTTCAGCAGTATGATACGAATCCTGCTGGGTATAGTAATGACCATCATTGCCTTATATATGTTTTACCTCGGATTTTAAAAAAGTGTTGAAAAGTACATAACTTTATGATAACATGACGAAAGTATAATATTTTTAAGATGGTACAGAGATGCCGACAAGATATTATGAAAAAGGTTATAATAGCGGAATAGCCTTATACTGATTGAGGTATAATCTTGTTCGTGCGCTCGGACAAGATTTTTTTTGTCATGGCGACGCAATCTCGGGTACCAAATAATTTAGCAGGGGGATGTAAAGATGCAGAACAATGAGTATGTGCGTGGTTATCTTCCGGACGAGAACCCACCTTTGTGGCAGCTCTTATTGTATGCGCTGCAGCAGGTGATTGTAATGTTTCCGGCCACCGTGGCAGTAGCTATTATCACTGGCTTCCATATTTCCACGACGATATTTGCCAGTGGTTTGGCAACAATTGTGTTTCTCTTAGTTACAGGTCGTAAAATCCCACTTTACTATGGTTCCAGTTTCTCTTATGTGGCCGCCATCGGCAGCCTGATGGCTTCCGAGGCTCTTGCCGGATATCCCCTAAATGACAAAATCGCCATCGCCCAATTCGGAATTATCATGTCAGGTTTTGTTTCCATTGCGGCCGGTTTGATTGTGAACAGATTTGGCCGGGATGTCATTGAAAAAATTCTGCCGGCTGCTGTTACCGGCCCCGTAGCCATGGTTATCGGCTTAACCCTGGCTGCCACTGCGCTGCAGGATGCCGCCTCCATTGCCATTGATACTGCCGGCACCATCAGTGTGGTCGAGTCACAAATTCCACTGGCCAGCAATCTGGCTTGGGTTATTTCCTTAGTCACCCTTCTTTCCACCATTATCTTTTCAGTTTATCTCAAGGGGGTTTGGGGACAGCTGCCGCTGCTGCTGGGACCTGCCCTTGGCTGCGCCACAACTTACATTATTAAACTGGTGACAGGGATTAGCCTCTTTAAAGTGCTGCCGGAGACGGCAAACACTGGTATTTTTGCGCTCCCTATTTTTACCCTGCCTAAACCAACGTGGCTGGCGATAGCTGCCATCATGCCCATTGCCATTGCCACTATTCCCGAATCTACAGCCCATGTTTACCAGCTGGATATCTATGTCAATGATTTAGCCAGAAAGAAAGGCTCAAAGAAAAGATACAACATCGCGGATTTGCTGGGGCTTAATTTAATTGGTGATGGTATTGGCGACATCGTTTCCGGTTTTGTTGGCGGGCCTGCCGGTACTAATTATGGTGAGAATATTAGTGCCATGGCCATTACCAAAGTATTTTCTGTGCCTGTTTTAATTGGTGCCTCGCTGATTGCCATGGTTATTTCCTGCTTTACTCCGCTGATCAACAGTATTTATGCTATCCCTACGGCAGTGATCGGCGGTTTGGAGGTCTATCTGTTTGGTGCCATTGCTGCCCAGGGTATTGCCATTATGGTAGAAAAGAATGTTGATTTGTTTAGCTCCAAAAATATTGCCATTATTGCTACCATCATGGTGATCGGTATTGGTGGTCAGTACGGTTTTAACGGCAGCATTCCTTTCTTTGGTCTGCAGGTGCCCACCATTGCCGGCGCAGCTATCTTCGGTATTCTACTCAACATGCTGCTTAGTATCGGCGAAAAAAAGCCTCAAGCCGATAAAACTGCAGCTAAATAGTGAACTTCCAGTCGTGCTGAAGCCTTGAGTATCAAGGCTTCTTTTCTCTTTTCAGCGGCGCCTTAACTGCAGTTATTCATTGACAAAAAAAATCTTTAATGATAAATTCAAATGAAGATTTAGAAAGGGGGAGAACAGTGGGAGAGAACTTAACACGCAAGCTGATTGCCGCGCATCTGGCTGCCGGTAAAATGCAGCCAGGAACAGAAATTGCTTTGCGTATCGATCAGACATTGACACAAGACGCAACGGGTACTATGGCTTATTTGCAGTTCGAAGCCATGGATGTAGCCCGTGTTAAAACGCAGCTTTCCGTTTCTTATGTTGATCATAATACACTGCAGACCGGTTTTGAGAATGCGGACGATCACCGCTTTTTACAGACGGTGGCTGCTAAATATGGTATTTATTTTTCGCGGCCGGGTAACGGCATTTGTCATCAGGTACATTTAGAGCGCTTTGGTGTGCCTGGTAAAACGCTGCTGGGTTCAGACAGCCACACCCCTACAGCCGGCGGACTGGGAATGCTGGCCATTGGTGCCGGTGGTTTGGATGTGGCAGTAGCCATGGCCGGCGGTCCTTTTTATTTAACGATGCCGCAGGTAATGCAGGTGAAACTGGTAGGCCAACTGCAGCCCTGGGTTTCGGCCAAAGATATTATTTTAGAGATACTGCGCCGGCTCAGTGTTAAAGGCGGTGTAGGTAAAATTCTTGAATATACCGGAGAGGGAGTTAAGACTCTTTCTGTGCCTGAAAGAGCAACGATTACCAATATGGGAGCAGAGTTAGGTGCAACCAGCTCCATCTTCCCCAGTGATGAAGTGACCAGAGCTTTTCTGACCGCACAGGGCCGGGAAGAAGACTGGGTGGAAATACTGCCTGATGAGGATGCGGCATATGATGATACTATAGTGATTGATCTTTCACAGCTGGAACCGCTGGTGGCCTGTCCCCACAGCCCCGATGCGGTGAAAAAAGTACAGGAGCTTGAGGGGCTGCCTGTTGATCAGGTAGCCATTGGCAGCTGTACTAACTCCTCCTATGCTGATCTGATGCAGGCAGCCAGAATACTCCGGGGCAAAAGAGTGCATGACAATGTCAGCCTGGTTATTGCCCCCGGCTCACGCCAAGTGTTAACTATGCTGGCCCAAAACGGAGCTTTGGCAGACTTGATTACTGCCGGGGCCCGGATTCTGGAATCAGCCTGCGGACCCTGCATCGGTATGGGGCAGGCGCCGGCTTCTGAGGCCGTTTCCGTCCGGACTTTTAACCGCAACTTCCCGGGACGCTCCGGTACTGCCAGTGCCGATGTTTATTTAGCCAGCCCTGAAGTGGCAGCAGCTGCTGCACTGACCGGACGGCTGACTGATCCCCGCATCTTGGGAGCTTATGAGCGTATTGTTTTACCGGAACAATTCCTGCTTGATGATGGCATGATTATTCCTCCGGCAGCTGAGCCCGAGCGTGTGGAGGTCGTGCGCGGTCCTAATATTAAGCCGCTGCCCATCAATCATCCCCTGCCGACTGATTTAACAGCACCGGTACTGCTAAAGGTGGCGGACAATATTACGACCGATCATATTATGCCGGCGGGAGCTAAAATACTGCCTTTACGCTCAAATATCCCGGCGATTAGTGAATTTGCCTTTGCCGGTATTGATCCCGATTTTGCCACACGGGCCAAAGCAGCCGGCAGCGGTATAGTCATTGGTGGTCATAACTATGGTCAGGGTTCCAGTCGTGAGCATGCGGCTCTGGCGCCGATGTATCTGGGTGTAAAAATTGTACTGGCCAAATCCTTTGCCCGTATTCATTATGCTAATTTAGTGAACTTTGGTATTTTGCCGCTGACTTTTTGTGATGAAGCAGATTATGATGAGCTGCAGCAGGATGATGTGCTGTCGCTGACAGCGCTGCCGGCGCAGCTTCAGGTCGGTAGGACAATTGAAATCAGCAACGAAACCAGCGGCCGCAGCTTCACCGTCCAGCATGACCTCACAGAGCGGCAGCTGCAGATAATTCTGGCCGGCGGCCTCCTCAACTTTACGCGGAGTCAGGCTTAAGCAGCCGACCTGCCGGTGGTTTCCACTGGCTTGGTAAGCAAGCTTAGGCATAGTAAACGCTGCTAAACGAGTGTGAAAGGAGATAACCCGGATGAAGGAAAAAACTACGGCGGAAGATGTCGATTTTGTTGAGGATCCTCGTTATCGTCAATGTAATAAAGAGGCATTAATGGGACTAGGACTGGGTCTGCTTAACCTCCTGTGGTGGTTTGCCTGGGGTTATGGTGCAGGTTCACAGTCAGTGCAAAACTACAGCTATATATTGGGCTTTCCTCTGTGGTTTTTTATGAGCTGTATTGTTGGTGCCGTCTTGTTTACTGTGCTGGCCGCCGTCATGGTAAAAAAATACTTTCAAGATATGCCCCTTGGTCCCCTTGATGAAAAGAAGCAGGAAGGAGGAAGGTGATATAAGATGGCCGGTGCCCGCTTTGATGTGCTCCTTCCGCTGCTTTTTTACTTTGTCGCTGTTTATATCCTGGGTTTTTACAGTATGAAATATGTTTCCCAGGCCAGCCGCAGAGAAGGCAAGGGCTTCCTGACAGAATATTTAGTTGGTGACCGCAAAATGGGAGGCTTTGTGCTGGCGATGACGCTGGTGGCTACCTACTTAAGTGCCGGCAGTTTTATTGGTGGTCCCGGCACAGCTTATAGTATGGGCCTTTCCTGGGTGTTTCTGGCCATGGCCCAAATGCCCACCGGTTATTTTACTTTGGCGGTGTTGGGGAAAAAATTTGCCATTGTGGCGCGTAAGATTAATGCCGTGACAGTCACTGATTTTCTCAAGGAGCGCTACGAGAATAAAACACTGGTACTGTTAGTTTCAGTTTCAGTAGTATTTTTCTTTATTGCCGCCATGACAGCGCAGTTTGTCGGAGCGGCGCGCCTGCTGCAGGGAGCAGTGAATGTGCCTTACCAGGTGGCGCTGACTATGTTTGCGCTGACCGTAATTATTTATACCATTGTTGGCGGCTTTCGCGCCGTTGTGCTCACTGACACTTTGCAGGGTGTAGTTATGAGCATTAGTACCCTGGTGTTAATTATTGCAGCCATTGCGGCCGGTGGCGGTGTTAAAAACATTGTTGACAGCTTATCTGCCCTTGATCCCGGTTTGATCTCACCCTATGGACCCGATCCCACTTTTACTTCGATGGCTTGGGTGACTTCATTCTGGATTTTGGTTGGTTTTGCTGTTGTCGGCCTGCCGCAAGTTGCCACCAGGGCCATGGGTTATAAAGACTGCCGGAGTTTAAACAGGGCGATCATTTACGGTACCGCAGTGTCAAATTTTTTACTTCTGGCGATGCATTTACTTGGCGCTTTTGGTCGTGTGCTGGTAGCAGATATCTCTACCGGCGATTTAGTTGTGCCTGCGGTTGT
>Ga0209537_1005018_pt1 | contig 10788 bp, 10 predicted proteins | sample BioPla4DNA1_FD_187698 | JGI IMG/M metagenome (GOLD analysis project Ga0209537, IMG submission 187698) | Biogas fermentation microbial communities from Germany - Plant 4 DNA1 (SPAdes) (version 2) | ecosystem: Engineered > Bioreactor > Anaerobic > Digestate | place: Bielefeld, North...
CCAGGGGCTTATATCTGGTGTTAGAAATTGGTCCACTTCTACAAACTCTTCAGCCCAAGCTGGTACTACATAGCTTAAGATGACCATAAAAATAAGTGACAGGCTTACTATGGTTTTTAATAGGCCCTTTCTAGACTTGGTATTCATCTTATCTCTCCTTACATATAATATTATGGTATATTTACCATTATAATCCATTATATCATAAAGATAATGGGAAAGTATTACAAAATTTAAATATTTTATATTAAAATAAAAAGCACTAGAAAGATTTTAGCAAGAAGCCCATCCTTCTAGTGCCTTATAAAAATTATCTTTGAACTCTACCGGAAGCATCCCCTTTTAATAGATTTTCTACTTCATCAACAGTAACCATATTAAAATCTCCATGGATAGTATGCTTTAATGCAGAGGCAGCTACAGCAAATTCTAGAGCATCCTTAAAGTTTTTGCCAGTTAAGAGGCCGTATATTAAACCAGCTGCAAAAGAATCACCGCCTCCAACCCTATCAACTATCCTTATATCATATTTTCTAGAATGGTAAAATTCATTTCCATCATAGATGCAGGCTGACCATCCATTGTCGGATGCAGAGTAAGATTCTCTTAGGGAACTAACTACATATTTAAAGTTGAATTTTTCTATCATTTGTTTAAATATACTTTTATATCCTTCCAATTCTAATTTACCTGCAGTAACATCAGTGTCACCAGGTTTAAATCCAAGGGTTAATTCTGCATCTTCTTCATTTCCTATACATACATCTACATACTTCATTAGCTTAGTCATTACTTCCTGGGCTCTTTCTGGTGTCCATAGGTTTTTTCTATAGTTTAAGTCTACTGAAACAGTAACACCATGTTTTTTGGCAGCCTTTAAGGCTTCTTCAGTAAGTATTGCAGCTTTTTCACTTAAGGCAGGAGTAATTCCTGTAAAATGAAACCATTCAGCATCCCTAAAAATCTCATCAAAATCAAAATCAGATACATCAGCTTCTGCTATAGAGGAATTAGCCCTATCATATATAACCTTTGAAGGTCTCATGGAGGCTCCTGTTTCCAGATAATAAATACCTATTCTATTTCCACCTCTAACAATATAATCTGTATTTACACCAAATCTTCTCAAATGATTAATTGCAGCTTGACCTATTGGATTCTTAGGTAATTTTGTAACAAAATAGGCATCAAGGCTATAGTTTGCAAGAGATACGGCAACGTTTGCCTCACCGCCACCATAAACCACATCGAAAGAATCAGCTTGTACAAACCTTTCGTATCGTGGAGTCGAAAGTCTAAGCATTATCTCTCCAAGGGTAACAACCTTTTTCATCCTATACTTCCCCCTTTGATATTTATTTTCGAGCTTCTTTAATTTTTTCAATAAAATTTTTAGCCAGTTCAGTAATCTCTTCCTTGGTACCCTTTGTAAGAGCACCTCCTACTCCTACTGCTATGCAGCCACTTTTTATCCACTGATCAACATTGTCCAAATTTACACCGCCGGTAGGCATAAGATTAGCCTGTGGTAAGGGGCCCTTGATTGCCTTAATAAAGGATGGCCCAAATGCGTTACCAGGAAATACCTTTATGATGTCTACTCCAGCTTCTAACGCCTTAATCATTTCTGTTAAGGTCATACATCCAGGCATATAGGGAATCTGATATCTATTACATAATTTAGCTGTATCAAGATCAAATGCTGGGCTAACTATGAACTGAGCTCCTGCTAAAATGGCCATTCTTGCCGTTTCGCTGTCAAGGACAGTTCCAGCACCAACTATTAAGCTATTTCCAAATTCATTTACCAATGATTCTATAACCTTATGAGCACCTGGTACAGTAAAGGTAATTTCTATTGCATCAATACCGCCTTCCATGCAGGCATAGGCAATATTCTTTGCCTTTTCTTCATTTTCTGCTCGCACAACAGCCACTATACCAGTCTTTTCAATCCTCTTTAAAACATCATATTTTTTCAAAGTAATCACCCTTTATTAATTTTCATAATATGAAATATGGGTTTGCATAACGAAACGTTTTCATATATATTATAATTAAGGATTGAAATATATTCAAGTATTTTGTTAATCTTTTATAGTAAGCTTAGCTTGAAAAGATATATAGACGATTAAATGATAAAGCATTTGCCTGTATCTTAATGGAGATGGCAGCCAAAATAATAATCTGTACATTTCAAAAAATTAACAACATTTTGTCAAAATTGTATTATACTTAAATATAGCAAAAGTTTACTGAAAGGAGAGGACCTTTATGGGGAATATTGTTCAGTCAGTTAATAGGGCGTTAACGATATTGGAGGTTTTATCTGATTATAGTGAAGGATTGGGGCTTACAGAAATAAGTGAAAAGATTGGTCTTCATAAAAGTACAGTATATAGGCTCTTATCTACTTTAATTTATAAGGAATATGTTACTCAAGATCCTAAAACTAATAAATACAGAATAACTTTAAAGCTATTTGAATTAGGAAATAAAAGAGTAGAAGATATGGATTTGTTAACTGCTTCCAGGATATATTCAGAAGAATTAATGAAGAGCGTAAATGAGGTAGTCCATCTTGTTGTAAGGGAAGGAAATGATATTGTTTATTTGGACAAGGTTGAAGCTGATAATACTATACAAATGGCTTCAAAAGTTGGAAAGAGAAGTCCCTTGTATTGTACTTCAGTAGGCAAAGCTATTTTAGCACACTTGCCTGAGGATGAAGTTGAGGAAATCTGGAAGACTAGTAGGATTGAGAAGTTAACAGAGTTTACAATTACTGATTTTGATAGATTGAAAAAGGAGCTAGATATAGTAAGGCAAAAAGGTTATGCCATTGACAATGAAGAAAATGAGATGGGAGTTAGGTGTATCGGGGCACCAATTTTCAACAGACGTGGGGAGGTAGAAGGGGCAATTAGTATTTCTGGGCCAACTACACGTGTAACAGAAGATAAGGTAGAGGAATTTGCTAGGGAGGTAGTCAAGTACTCCAAGCTGATTTCAAGAGAGCTTGGTTACAGGGGCTAGTGTAACCAAGCTTTTTTAATGCCCTGAGTATAATACAAAATAAGGAGAAAAAGCTAGGATGGAAAAGATAATATTAGAAAATCAAAATATTTGGATAATAATACTGATAATTTATACAGTTTATAATTTGCATAAGAAAAAGAAATTTCATATAATGAAAAATGGGTTTGCATAACGAAACAAATTAACCTTATGATATGAACTGGGTAATTTAAATATAATTCCCAAGTTTATATAAAGAGCTTACGATAAAATAATACAAAAAAAAGAAGGGGGACAGCTTAATGAAAAGAAAACGATTTCTAATGTTAATTATGGGACTAGCCATCATTGCCATGGCCATTACAGGATGCGCTTCTAGTGATAATGGTGATGAAAATTCTCAGTCATCTGGTGAGGAGACAATTACATTTAAGTTTGCTATGGTTGACAATGAGTCTAGCAATTATTATAAAGGTGCTCAAAAAATTGCTGAGGAAGTAGCTAATGCAACAAACGGAAGAATACAAATTGAGGTAGTAGCCGGTGGAGCTTTAGGTGGAGAACGTGATACTGTTGAATTAGCAATGTCTGGAGACCTTGATATTGCAACTGCAGCAAACTCTGTATTAACAAACTGGATTCCAGAGATGAGTATTCTTGACCAAGCATACCTTTGGGAAAATGCTGACCAGGCACATGCAGCAGTTGATGGGAAAGTAGGCGAATTGATTAAGAGAGAAGCTGAACCATTAGGCTTGCATGTAATAGGATTTATGGAATCAGGATTCAGAAATGTATTTTCTAAAGATCCTATTAAGACAATAGACGATTTCAAAGGTGTCAAAATTCGTACAATGCAGAATGAATACCATATGGCAGCTTTTGAAGCCTTTGGTGCTATGCCAACTGCTATGGCAGCAACTGAACAGTTTACAGCATTACAACAAGGAACAATTGATGCTGCAGAAAATGCTATTTGTAACTGTTTGGCAAATGGTTTCTATGAAGTAACAAAAAATATTACATATACAGATCATGCCTTTGTTTACATTCTTCTTTTAATGTCAGATGATGCTTGGAATAAGATTCCAGAAGATTTAAGAGAACCATTTTTAGAAGCTGTGCAAAGAGGCTGTGAGGCTCAAAGGCAGTATTTAGTTGAGGCTAATGAAGAGGCTGAAGTTGAACTAAAGAAATTAGGTGTTGAATTCCATGAAATTGATAAAAATGCCTTAAAAGAGGCTTATAAAAAGGTGGCAGAAGAGAAAGGCTTCACTTTTGACCCAGAATGGCAAGCTGCTGTTGATGAGGTGTTAAATTCTTATTAGAAAAAAATGAGAGGGAGTTGCCTTAATTGGCTTCTCCCCCTAAGTTTATTAAGTAATGGAGGGAGACGATGAAGAAAGCATTATATTATTTTGAAAAAATAGAAAAGGCTATTATGTTTGTTACTTTTTTTATTATGGTTATAGCATCATTTGCTCAGGTTGTTAATAGAAACTTCCTTAAACTTCCCATTCCCTGGTTTGAAGAAATAGCTGTTTACTGTATGATTTATATGGTTCTAATTGGGACTGAATTTGGATTGAGAGATAATTCTCAGGTTTCTGTTACTGCAGTTATAGACAGGTTATCAGGATTAGGGAAAAAAATTGCACTTATTATTTCAAAGGCAATTGTTGTTGTTTTTTGCGGAACTATTTTTTACAGTTCAGTTGGTATATTAGAAGCACAAATTAGATCAGGGCAAATCTCTCCTGCATTAAAGATTCCTATGACCATTCCTTATGCATCTTTAACTATTAGTTTTGCAATTGCTACCTTGGTGCAGGGAGCCATGTTATTGAATATGATATTAAGCTTAAAAAAACAAGAAGATACAGCTAAGGAGGTATAATAATGACGGGTGTAATACTTTTTAGTTCCTTTGCAATACTTTTAGTTGTAGGTGTTCCAATTGCAGTTTCACTGGGAGCAGCTACTATGATAGCTATTCTTACTAGCCCTGATATATCTGTATCTGTTTCTGTTGTTGCTCAAAGAATATTTGGTGGCTTAGAGTCTACTTCTATTATGGCTATTGCCTTTTTCATATTAGCGGGAAATATTATGACAAAGGGAGGTATATCCCGCCGAATAGTTAACTTTGCTAATTCTATTGTAGGTAATATACGTGGTGGAATGGCACATACCTTAGTATTATCATGTGCGTTTTTTGCTGCACTGTCCGGATCTGCTCCTGCCACGGTTATTGCTATAGGTTCAATGCTTTATAGTGATATGGTTAGAATTGGCTATCCTCCAGATAGAACAGCTGGCCTTTTAGTAGTATCCGGTGGTTTAGGACCAATAATTCCACCTAGTATAATAATGGTTGTTTATGCTACTTTAACAGGAGCTTCTGTAGGTGATATGTTTAAATCAGGTATGTTTATTGGAATAATCATACTTATTTCCTTAATGTTTGTGGTATCAATCTATGCTCGTAAGGAAAATTGGCCAAAATCAGAGAATAAACTAAATATAAAAGACCTTTTTGCTAATTTTATTAATGCTATACCAGCCTTGATGCTTCCAATTATAATTTTAGGCGGTATCTATTCTGGTTTGTTGACACCAACAGAATCTGCAGCTATTGCTGTAGTTTGGTCATTAATTGTAAGCCTTTTTGTTTATAAGGAATTAAAGGTCAAAGATCTAATACCGATATTTTTAGACTCTGCCAAAAGCTCTGCTATGATTCTGTTTATTATTGCTACATCCACAGCATTTTCATGGCTCTTTTCTTATGCTGGGATATCAAAGCAATTAGTAGATATTATTGCTGGTATGAATTTAAGTTCAATAATGTTCTGCATAATTGTGGCCATAGTACTTTTGATTTTCGGTACTTTCTTGGAAGGTATAGCTACAGCTGTATTGATGGTTCCAATATTATGGCCCATTGCACAAAGTTTAGGAATTAATGTGATTCATTTTGGTCTTATAGTTTCCATATCAAATGTAATTGGAACCATGACTCCGCCAGTTGCAGTAAATATTTTCTCTGCACAAAGTGTTTCTAAATTAAAAATGGGTGAGATAGCAAAGGGACAAATACCTTTTTTCATAGCTTTTATTTTAGTATTTTTTATAGTAGTGCTATTCCCATATGTTAGCCTATTACCCTTAGGTCAATAAATAATACAAGGAGGTAATTTGTTATGTCTGGTTTACAGGATAAGGAACGCATGGAAAAGTGGAGTGTTCAATCTCCAAGTACACCTGGATTTCATGCAGTGATTACACCAGATAAAGCTGATTGTAAAGTAGCTCATGTTTTTCGTTTGAATTTATTAAAAGGAGAAAGCTACCTGTTGAAATCTGGTGATTTGGAATTACATCCAGTTTTAATAGAGGGAGAAGCTAGCCTAAGTGAGCATAGCATATTAAATCAGGAAATGACAAGGTTTGATTCCTTTTATATTCCAGCTGAAGATTCCATTAAGATTACAGCAAAAACTGATTGTATATTTTATATAGCAGGTGCAAAGTATGAAGGTATTGGTAAACCCATGTTTAGAAAATATGATCCATCTTTACCAATAGGTGATTTACATCAAATTCACGGTTCTGGAGTTGCGGAAAGGGAGGTTATGTTTACCCTAGCACCTCAGGATGCTGCCTCAAGGTTAATTGCAGGCTTAACCTGGAGTAGGGAAGGTAGCTGGACAAGCTGGCCACCACATCAGCATGAAAAGGATTTAGAGGAAGTGTACTGTTATTTTGATATGCATGCACCCAAATTTGGATTGCATATTAGCTATTTACATGAGGGAGAAGTAGAGAATATTGTAACCCATGTTGTACGTTCAGGAACAATGGTTCAGGTTCCTTGTGGCTATCATCCAACAGTAGCTAGTCCAGGAACAATAAATGCATATTTTTGGGTATTGGCTGCCTTTACCCCAGAAAGCAGAAGCTATGATTTAGCAGTTGCAGATCCTAATTTTGAAAGTAATTAAATTCAATATGATAATAAAATTACTTTTGCACTTTAGTTTACATAGGGTTTGTATTATTGGAGGAGGGATATTATGAATTTATTTGATTTAACAGGTAGAAAGGCTATAGTTACTGGAGGAACCAGGGGGCTGGGACACGGCATTGCAGAAGGCCTGATGGAGGCTGGAGCAGAAGTAGTTATTTTTGGTTCCAATGATAAGGTAAAGGATGTTGCAAAGGACTTTCAATCAAAGAGCTTTAAATGTGAAGGCTTGGCTGTTGATCTAGCAGATAGGGAGGCTCGAAGGAAAGCCTTTTATGAAGCAGTAAATATTTTAGGTGGTATTGATATTTTAGTTAATGCTGCTGGTATTCAAAGAAGGCATAAAAGTGAAGTCTTTCCTATGGAGGATTGGGATGAGGTTATAGAAGTGAATTTAACAGCTGTATTTGATCTTTGCCAGTTGGCTGCAAGAGAATTCATGAAGGTGGGATACGGTAAAATAATTAATATTTCCTCTATGCTGGCATTTTTTGGCGGTTTTACTGTTCCTGCATATGCAGCCTCTAAAGGTGGGGTGTCTCAGATAACAAAGGCATTTTGCAATGAATGGGCTCAATATGGTATCAATGTAAATGCTATTGCACCAGGATATATGGCTACTGACATGAATACTGCCTTGTTGGACAAGAATAATCCTAGGTATAAGGAAATTACAGACAGGATCCCGGCAAAAAGATGGGGAACACCAGAGGACATGAAGGGAGTAGCTGTTTTCCTTGCATCCCGTGCATCAGATTATTTAAATGGAGCGGTTATTCCTGTTGATGGTGGATATTTAGTAAGGTAATAGGTTGGGAGGAAGGCTATGAAGGTATTTATTACAGACTGTGACCACAAGGATATTGATATAGAAAAAGAAATAATCAACTCAGCCGGTTTAGAGCTAAAATTATTGCAATGCAGGACTGAAGAGGATTTAATATCCCAATGCAAAGATGCTGATATTTTAATTAACCAGTATGCGCCAATTACAGAGGTTGTAATGAAGTCCCTTCCTAATTTAAAGTTGGTTGTACGCTATGGGGTTGGTGTTAATAATATAGATGTGGAAGCTGCTACAAAATTAGGTATTCAGGTTTGCAATGTGCCAGACTACGGTATAAACGAGGTTGCTGATCATGCACTAGCCCTAATGCTGTCTTTGGTACGTAAAGTTGTATTAATGAATAATTATACTAAAAGCTCAAAATGGGATTATAAAAGGTCTATTCCTATTAGAAGGATTAGCGAATTAGTAGTAGGGGTAGTTGGACTTGGCCGTATAGGTAGAAATTTTGCAAGAAAGGCAAGTGCATTAGGCTGCAAAATTATTGGATATGACCCATACTACAAACCAAATAGGGAAGATGGAACTGACTTTATTACCCCTGTTAGCATAGAAGAGTTGATAAAAGAAGCAGATGTTATCTCTATTCATTGTCCTTTGGAAGGGGCAAGAAATTTGTTTGACGAAGAGGCTTTTAAGAAAATGAAAAAAACAGCCTTTATCATTAATGTAGCCCGTGGCGGCATTATTAACGAGGCTGCTCTGGATAAGGCTTTAGAAGAGGGTGAAATTGCAGGGGCTGCCCTCGATTGTGTTGAATCTGAGCCTATGGAGCCAGGGGCACCCTTATTAAGACATGAAAATTTAATTTGTACTCCCCATATGGCATGGTATTCGGAAGAAGCCTCCTATGAACTAAAAAGGAAGGTTGCGGAAGAGATAGTTCGTTTTTATAAAAAAGAAGGGTTAAGATATCCAGTGAACAAGTTATATTAGTGAATTTTTAATGGAAAAGGAGAAGATTCAATGTTAAGAAGTCAAGAAATACGGGACAAGGCTCCTGAAATGGATTCCCTTAGAATTGGGATGGGCTGGAGTGTAGAGGATTTATCAAGGCCTCAGATTATCATAGAGAGCACCTATGGTGATAGCCACCCTGGCAGTGCCCATCTAAATACCTTAGTAGAAGAAGTATATGAGGGCATTGTAAAAAAAGGCGGAAAACCATCCAGGTTTTTTACTACTGATATCTGTGATGGGCAGTCCCAAGGTCATGATGGTATGAATTTTTCGCTGGCATCAAGGGAATACATTGCAAACATGATAGAAATTCATATGAGTGCTACTCCTTTTGATGCAGGGGTATTTATAGCTAGTTGTGATAAGGGCTTACCAGCACATTTAAAGGCTATTGCTAGAATGGATATCCCATCTATTGTTTTACCTGGAGGTGCTATGGAAGCTGGTCCTAATATGCTAACATTAGAACAGATAGGTATGTATAGTGCCAAGTTTAAAAGGAAGGAAATTTCAAAAGAAGAGTATATGAATTTTAAGCACAAAGCTTGCCCTTCATGCGGGGCCTGTTCCTTTATGGGAACAGCAGCCACTATGCAGGTTATATCAGAAGCATTGGGGCTTGCTTTGCCTGGCACAGCCTACAAGCCAGCAAAATCTGAACACTTATTAAAAGTAGCGAAAAAAGTAGGTGAGCATTCCCTAAAGCTGGTAGAAATGGATTTGAAGCCATCTAAGATTTTAACCTATAAGGCTTTTGAAAATGCCATAATGGTTCATGCTGCCATTGCAGGTTCCTCAAATTCCTTACTGCATATACCTGCTATTGCCCATGAGTTAGGTATAGAAATATCTCCAGATACCTTCGATGAAATCCATAGAAGGATACCTTGTATATTAAATATTCGTCCTAGTGGCTTTTATCCAGGAGAATACTTTTGGTATGCAGGAGGAGTCCCTGCTGTTATGGAAGAGATAAAGGAATACCTGCATTTAGATGTTTTAACTGTTACAGGTAAAACCCTGGGAGAAAATTTAGAAGAGTTAAGGCGCAATGGCTATTATGAAGAATGCTATAGCTATCTGGAAAAAAAGAAGGTAAAAAAAGAGGATATTTTGAAGGGGATCCACAATCCTATAAACCCTCAGGGGGCCATAGCTATATTAAAGGGAAATTTAGCACCGGAGGGTGCTGTAGTTAAACACTCTGCTGTTGACCCAAAAATGCAGCAGGTAAAACTGGTAGCACGACCTTTTGATAGTGAAGAGGAAGCTCTGGAAGCTGTACTAAGCAATAAGATAAAGCCAGGGGAAGCAGTTATAATTAGATATGAAGGGCCAAAGGGTTCAGGTATGCCTGAAATGTTCTATACTACTGAGGCAATAGCTTCTGACCCTAATTTAGCCTCCAGTATAGCCTTGATTACTGATGGCAGGTTTTCTGGAGCAACCAGGGGACCAGCCGTAGGGCACGTATCACCGGAGGCAAGTGAAGGAGGTCCCATTGCCCTGGTGGAAAGTGGAGATATAATTCAAATAGACATCCCTAATAGGAGATTAGATATTATAGGCATTGATGGCAAGAAATTGCCCCAAGCAGAAATAGAGCAAGTTTTAAATAAAAGAAAATCAACCTGGGTAAAGCCAAAAGCTAAATACACTAAGGGGGTTCTTGGGGTATACACAAAACTTGCAGTGTCACCTATGAAGGGTGGATATATGGAATAGATGGAGTCAAAATATTAAAGCATTAGGAAGGCAGAAAGTTCTTTTGCATGAAGAATTTTCTGCCTTTTTAATTGGATTACATGTACTTTAATTGACTGTATATTTTATTGAATTATCCTAATTTTTACTATATACTATATTTAAGTATTTATGGTAATATTGACAATTACTAGGGGGCGGATTTATATGATTTTTAGTTGGAAAAGAATAG
>Ga0209537_1005020_pt1 | contig 10782 bp, 10 predicted proteins | sample BioPla4DNA1_FD_187698 | JGI IMG/M metagenome (GOLD analysis project Ga0209537, IMG submission 187698) | Biogas fermentation microbial communities from Germany - Plant 4 DNA1 (SPAdes) (version 2) | ecosystem: Engineered > Bioreactor > Anaerobic > Digestate | place: Bielefeld, North...
AAAAGCCTATTTAACATTTAGTTAAATAGGCTTTTTTTATTGTCTACCCGGCATGTGCGATAACTTGGCGGTGAAAGTCCGCTATGGGCTTGGTAGTGGGAACCACTAGCCGAAGGCAAGGGCTGGTCGTGCGCTACGCTTACTGCTCGCCTATGCAACCTAGGTGTCCACCGTGAGGTGGAATCTGAAGGAAGCCCCAGGCAAAATCTATGCAAAGACCGCAGACAACCCGGCTAAGGGCTATCCATTGGAGGAAGGGAAGGAAACCCGGGTATCAAAGGAAGTGCGTAGTATACCATCGGGGTCAGAAGACGGAAGGAACAATGTACAAAGAACGTTATCTTATGGCACATTAATTTCTAATGAACCGCTGTATACCGAACGGTACGTACGCTGGTGTGAGAGGACGCTGAATAAATTAAAAATTCACCTCCTACTCGATACCCTTCATTAAGACGTACTTAAAAACATATCTAATCTATTCCTTTACTACAAAGTCCCACATCATTTTAATTCTCTTGCTTTTGTAGCACCAAACCCGTATCTTTCATAAGATGGTTGTATAGATAATTCTGCTACTATTACTCGTATGGCGGTGTGAAATATGAAATTCAGGGTAAAGATGGGTTTTCCACAAAGCGCAATGCTAGTATCTCTTTGTATATTTGTTTTGTCTGTTTCCATGAGCTTTTTGCTAAGCAATTATGTAATTGAAAAGACCTATGAGTCTACGGGTGTACTAATAATATATAGTGATAGAGAGAGCGATGATAATAGAGCCTTGAGGGATGCAAAGACCTATAGAACTATAGCCACCGGTACTCAAATGATGAACGAAATCATATCCCAATTGAACCTACAATACAGGGTAAAGGATTTGCGGAACAAAATAATAGTATCCTATGAAGACGATACCGATTTAATATATATAAAATCTGAGGACGGAGATCCGGAAACGGCCTTTAATATAACCAGATTCGTTATGGATAGGTTACAGGGTAGAGTTCAAGAGCTGTTTGGTGATAGCTATCTTAAGGTAGTGGAGGAGCCATATATTCCCTTTGAGCCTTCCAGACCTAATGTTGTATTGAACATGATGATTGCTGGCATATTTGCAATGCTTTTATCCGCACTGGTAATAGTTTGGGACTTAAAGCGTAGGTGATTATGAATGTTATTCTTCTTAATCTCATTGGCTATTTCATCTTTTATTTTGCCCATTATTATTTTGATAGCACGAAAATTTGGTATAACAGACAAGACGGATGAAAGAAAACACCATAAGCAACCCAAACCTCTTTTAGGGGGACTGGGTATTTTTATCTCCTTTGTCATAACTGTACTGATTTTTGTTAAATACACTATTCAAATTCACCATCTGATAATATGTTCCGGACTTATAGTGTTGATCGGTACCATAGACGACATCAAGGATGTTAGGGCAATACACAAATTGGGTGTAGAAACTATTTGCGCTACCATAATAGCTCTTTTAGGGTTTAGAATTAATCTTGGTCATTTTTTCGGATGGAAGGGATTTTGGTTCTTACCAATTGATATAGTTATAAGTGTTATATGGATTGTTGGCATTACAAACGCGATTAATATAATCGATGGTCTTGACGGATTGGCAGGTGGTATTTCACTTATTGCCATTGCGTCCTTTTCAATAATATTTATGATATTTGACTATAGTCTATTAGAACATGTGTCTTTGATTCTTATGGGTAGTATCCTTGGGTTCCTAATATATAACTTTTATCCATCTAAACTCTTTATGGGTGATGGAGGGAGTCTATTTATAGGGTTTTTATTATCGTTATTATCAATTATGTATATAAATGTAGACGGTGGAAGTGCTTCCATATTTGTTCCAATTATAATTCTGGCTGTGCCTATATTTGAAACATGGAGTAGCATGGTAAGGAGGGCAACCGGAGGATATAGTTTGATGAAGGCTGACACCGGTCACTTGCATAATAAACTTATAGATAAAGGGCATTCACCTGTTGCGATAGTTTCAATAATATATTTTTGTGCTATGCTTGCGGGTATTTTAGGTATTGTGATAGCAGTAGGTAATCTACCAATTCTTGCACTAATTATTATGGTCTTAATGGTCGCAATAGCCATTAAGATATATATTTAGGAGGCAGGGGTATGAAAGTAGATAGACCTATAAAACTGCTAATGGGTATAACCCTTTCGGAGATGGGGGGAGCACAAAAGGTAGTATACGACCTCATATCTTCCCTGCCGAGGAGTGAGTATAACATAACCCTTATAACCTATCCCGGAGGAGAGTTAATAGAATGGGTAAGGAATTTAAGATTTCAAAAGGGTATAGATGTGGAAATAATTGGGGTGCCCGAGCTCAGACGGGAAATCTCGCCTATCAATGACATATTGACCTTTATAAAACTATATAGAATCATGAGAAGCAACAAATACGATATTGTCCACTTTCACAGCTCCAAGATGGGTATATTAGGCAGATTGGCAGCTTATTTAGCAGGTGTTAAAAATATATATTTTACCGTACATGGCTGGGGCATTAACGAATATCAGCCAAAGTGGCTTCAGAAGTTATTGGGGTTGGCCGAAACACTATGCGGCAGAAAATGTACCATGTGCTTATGTGTTTCAAAATATCATAGGGATATAGGAATAAAAATGGGGTGGTTAAGTCCAGAAAAATCCGCTGTTATCTACAATGGTATAGACGAGGCACCTACTACCGTTGGCAAACTCCGCAAAGAACTTAATATAGAAGATGATGTACTCATAATCGGTACTACAATGCGGCTTCGGGAACCGAAACAGCCGATATATACTATCCAGGTCCTTAATGAAATCCTGAGTAAGGGTTACAGGGCTAAATTGGTTATTATTGGTGACGGACCCTTGCGTGATAAATGCATCGAAACCATAGATAGTCTTGGAATTAGTGACCATGTTTTTATGTTGGGGACACGTACAGACACTAGGGAGCTAATTAATGATATGGATGTCGTTACTCTCTTTTCGTTGTGGGAGGGATTGCCGATCGTTATTATAGAAGCCATGTTCGCTGGAAAACCAATAGTCTGTAGTGGCGTTGGTGGAGTTCCGGAAATTATAGATCATGGGACAGATGGTCTGATTTTGGATGGGTTTGATATAAAAAATGCAGCAGATCAATTATCTGTACTATTACGGGATAAAGATTTGAGGATAAAGATGGGCAAGGCAGCCAGACAGAAGGCAATGGGAAAATTCTCGAAGGACAGGATGGTAGAAGAATATGAAGGGGTGTATAGACGAAACAAAAATCTTTGGTAAAAAAATTATAGTGATGTGTATAGTAGCAGCTCTAATCGCTGGGCTATCTACCATTCTAAGGGGAGACGGCTTCTTATATATATCTATACTAACAGGGGTATGTGTATTTGGTGCATTGCTGGTCTTTAGATATCATTGGGTTGCTATTTTGAACATATTGCTCTTGTCAATGGTAAGATTTGAACCTGCACCTAGCGATCTGATATTCATATTCCTTTTGTTGACTGGAGTAATTGCTGGCCATTTAAGATTTCACAGAATGAGCCATACAACCCCAATGATCTTATTTCCCATACTCTATATTTTGATCGGCACACTACAGTTGTTTATTGCCCATGAGAAGATGGCAGGCATACGATATCATCTCATCACTATCTATCTAATTGCTTATAGTTATTATTTATTGTTGTATATTTCCTGGGATAATATCAAGGACATTATAAGAGCATATGTAGTCTCCAGCACAGTTTCCGCTCTTTTAGGACTTATGGGCCATATAGGATTACTACCATCAATATTGATGTATGACAGATATAGAGTAATGGCTCTCTTTAAAGATCCCAACGTTTTTGGCCCCTTTTTGGTCCCAGCTGTTATCTTGCTTATAGAAGATGTTTGGAGAAAAAAATCATTTGTGGTCCTGTTTGGATCCATTTTGTCCTTACAATTGTAAATCTTTTTGGGATTATCCTCTCCTTCTCAAGGGGTGCTTGGTTAAATACTTGTGTTTGCTTGCTGGTATATCTTGCATTGAATATAAAAAAAATACGCCTTCGTGATTCGGACCTTAAAAAAATTCTTTTCTACGGTTTTTTGATAATGATAGTTATATCCACCATATGGAGTACTGTAATTCCTTACGAGTACAGACAATTCTTATTAAGTAGGATAAACTTTCAAACATATGATAGGGATCGATTCGAGACTCAAATAAAAGGCATTGCCATGGCCTTTATAAACATTTTTGGGTACGGACCGGGTCAGTTCGAATATTATGTATTGAGATATACCGGGTCGGTATTCTCTGCACATAATCTTTATATTAGACTTGCCATGGAAAACGGTATAATTGGGTTTCTCTTATTCCTTGGCTGCCTTACTTTCATTATATATGAATTAACTAGACACCATTTGCAGGAAAGAACGTATATTGTTATTACACCGGCTTCTTTAGTTGCTATTTTAATTGGAATCCTGATTAATAGCATTGTCATAGACACAATACATTGGAGACATTTATGGTTTTTTATAGGCCTTAGTATGGCTAGCATTACGATGAGTCAAATAGACGCTCCCGCTACTGTAAGTGATGATTTTCGATCAGCTAAACAGGTGCCAGGTATAAACCCAACGTACCGTTGAGGTCTGTTAATTGCAACTACCATGGCATTATCTCAGATGTCGAAAGGGTGGAGGTGGGTAAAACTGGAGATAGAGGCGCTTAGGAATTGGAATGAGGTAATACCATATAGAGCTACATGGGATAGCATTTTAGCAGAAAATAATTGTGACATAGTATTTATGACCTTTGACTGGCTTCATCTGTGGTGGAAGTATCATAGGCAAGGGAACAGACTATTATTCCTTATAGCCAAAGAAGGTAATAGGATATTGGGCTTTTGCCCTTTGATGGAGGTTCCTGCCAGGGGATATGATGAGATAAGGTTTATTGGGGGTGATGAAACCAGCTATATGGGATTTACCATAAAGAACGGATACAAGTGTATCGTCATAGAAAGCATCCTGGATTATCTTATGGATCTAAAAGGGAATTATATTATTAATATACACGGGATCTTCAAAGACACCGATGAATTCAGTATAATTAAAAACTATATGGACAAAGCACAAAGGAACTATATAGAACCAAGTCTGAAATGCTATTTTCTAGTATTAAATAGCAAGGATTATAATGACTATGTAGCTACTAGATTTCGTCGCAGTAGTATTCGTACCATGCAACGTAAGGAAAGAAGACTGGCAAGGTTGGGGGAACTATCCTTTAGGCCTTTTGCCGGAAGGGAAAGCGATATAGATAGAGTATTCGAGATCCACGATAAGAGGTGGCAAAGAAAGATCGGGTCTAGTAAATTCTCAAAGGGCAAAACCAGAGAATTTTTCAAGGAATTGGCAATGTCTGATAAATTGCTATTTGATACCAGTGTAGATGTCATTGAATTAAGCGGTAGCTTAATCTCCTTTATCTATGGTTTCACATACAAAGATCGCTATACATTTTATCGAATAGGGCATGATGATAATTTCGCCATGTTTAGCGCGGGAGAGTTGGTATTGAGGTATAAAATTAAAGATTGCTTCGAAAAAGGTTACAAAGTATTTGACTTCGGTGTTGGGCATGAGCCCTACAAGGCAGCATGGACAGATGATGAAACCGATGTTATTAGCTTCATTTTCTCAAATGATGGTATGCTTGCAAGATTAATTTTTAAATTTCGCCGATTGACGTGGAGTTTGAGGCAGTTTCTAAAGAAACAACCAGGAATCTATAACTTTGTAAAATACAGGTTAGGTAAATTTAAACTATTGCTCTATCCCGGAAATGCAAGAAAGGCTTTAAGTCGAGGGCATGGCTGGCTAAAAAGTAAGACTATAGGGCTTATAACACATATTTATAGTAGGTATGACTACCACATATTATATAAGCGGCTGAAAAACCAGGACGAAGCAGATTATGGCGCATATACAACAGAGGAGGCATTTGTGGATAGGCTGGAGCTACTAACGGATATAATGAAGGTGGAACCACGGGAAGTCCTTAGAAGGTTTTTAGATGGGGATAGGTGTATCCTGGTATGTGACGGGAAATTCATACATTGTTATTGGATTGATATTTTCAGTATTAAGATTCCAGAGCTTAATTTTAATTGGAAAATGAATAAGGATTCTGCCTTCATATATGAGCATCATACTAACCATAAGGGAAGCAGGATCAGCCAAGGATCACTAAACTCAGTCCTATCATATCTGAAGGGGTTAGGAAACAGACGATGTTATTTAGCAATAAAGAGCAGAAATGCTTATCTCATGGGTCTTGCAAAAAACACAGGTTTTAATAAGTTCCAGCGTTTACGACTTACAAAATGGCTTGGTAGGTTGTCCTTTAATGAGCTCAAGGGTATAACGAGGTAAGCTTATGTTGTTTTTGTTGAGGACTATGATTAAATACCTTTTGCTACCCTTGGGTATTATACACGCTGTTCTATTTAGACCCAGAGATGAGATTCTCATTTTGATGTATCATAGAGTGGATGACGATGTAAAGAAAGAGCTGGCGGTAACTAAGGCTAGCTTTAATTGGCATATGGACTATCTATATAGGAAAAAGTACAATGTCATCTCAATGAAAGAAGCATATTCTATGATATCAAACGATGCGGTAGTGGGGCGGCATATTGTAATAAGCTTTGATGATGGATATAAAGATTATTACACTCATGCGTTTCCCATTCTTTATAGGTATAAATACCCTTCTATAATGTACCTATGTCCTGGATATATAGAAAGTACAAAGAGATATTGGTGGGATCATGATGAAACTGATTTCAGGCTAATGGAATGGAAGGATATACTCGAGCTAAATGAGAGCGGATTAGTTGAATTCGGCAGCCATACCATGGACCATAGGGATATAAATCGGCTATCCATGGCTGAAATTGAAAAGGAGATAATCGAGTCTAAAAATATATTGGAAAAAAAACTAGGGAAGCCTATAAGGCACTTTGCCTATCCAAGGGGAATCTATAGTGAGGCCGGAGAAAAATTGTTAAGGAAGCATTACGATACAGCTGTCCTCATATCCAACGGGAAGAGAATCGGCAAAGGAATTAAAAAAAACCAAACACATGCCTTAAAGAGAATACCTGTATTGAGAAGCGATGGTAGATACCTGTTTGTTGCCAGGATTAGAGGTTGGATGGCTATTGAGGACTTCATCAGGAAATGCTTGTTTGGCTGTCGCTATAGGAGGAGGGCTTAGCCCATGCACTCTAGGAGTAAGACAATAAGGTCAGTATTGGTAGTAACAGTTTTTTCTGTAATTGGTAAGTTAACAGGTTTTTTCAGGGAAGCAGTAATAGCTTCGCATTATGGTGCAGGCAGTATAACGGATGCCTATTTCGTTGCCTATAGTTTGCCCTCCATATTATTTTCCATAATTGGGGGCAGCATGGGCTTAATTTTTGTGCCCATATATACGCAACAATTAAGAAGGGATCCCGATGAAAGCCATGCTCTGGCCAGTAATATAATTAATATGGTTATTTTCGCAAGTCTTATCCTTGCAGGGTTAGGGTCGCTTTTTTCCAGACAGATAATAGCCCTGATTGCCCCCAGATTATCTGCTGACAGCATGGTTACAGCAGCATATCTTGCCAGGATTATGTTTCCAGCCTTTATATTTATCAGTATTTCATATATAGCTACCGGGGTGTTACAGAGCCATGAATCCTTTACAATACCCTCAATGATAAGCATTCCATCCAATTTAATAATAGCCATGGTGGCAGCCCTCTTTTCTGATGTATATGGTATATATTCCTTGGCATGGGCGACATTGGTAGGTGGATTATCCCAGCTAGTTATACAATTGCCTGCTTTAGCAAATAAAATAAAATACAGGCTGAGAATCAGCTTTAAAGATCCTTCAACTGTAGCCTATTGGAAACTCGTTATTCCCAGTATCTTGGGGTCTGCCATAGATAGGTTGAATATTTTAGTTGATAACGCGATAGCTTCATTCCTTATGGCAGGTAGCATCTCAGCCATAAATTATTCAACAAAGCTTATTGACTTTGCCGATAATATTGCTATAGGGGCTATCATTGCAGTGATTTACCCTAAGTTTGCTAGAATGAACTCGAAAGAGGATTATGAAAAGTTGGGAAATATGGCCTATAAAGCCATTATGGGCATAATACAGATAACCCTTCCCATGATAGCTATCATCATGATTTTTAGCAAAGACATAGTCAAGACTGTATTTGAAAGGGGGGCTTTCGTAGAGGCTGATACCAGGCTTACAGCAAATGCCCTGTTTTATTATGCCATGGGAATGTGGGGGATTGGCATAAGGGGAATACTAACCAGGGTTTTCTATTCTTTGGAGGATACCTCTACCCCAATGAAAATAAGCATTATAACACTGGTATCCAATTTAGTATTGAACATTTTACTTGTTAAGTATATGGGGGTAGGCGGATTAGGATTAGCAACATCTATTTCCTCTACCGTAGGTGTGTTGGCATTATTCATTTTTATAAGGAGGGATATGGGTACCTTCAATATCAAGGGTTTAACTAAGGAGGCTTTAAAGGTTATACTAGCCGTGATTTGTATGGTTTATGCCATAAAAAAATATCATGTACCCCAAATCATTGGGAATTATTACATTGATCTTATCCTAAAGATAGCTATGGGCTTATCAATCTATATTATGCTCTCATGGCTTATCGGGGCTGGGATGATGAAAAGGAAATCTATGTTACGTTCTAGATTTCTTCGAGGGATTTGTGAGTGGTTTCACGTTTTCAAATAGTAAAAGGGACAGCATAAATGCGGTCCCTTTTGCAGTGAGTTTTTATTATTCGTTTAACTCGGCTTATATAGATGGCTTAATCTGATAAGCTTATAGATAGGAGTTCCACTTGTCTACCAAATCATCGCTGTTCAAGGTTTCCATTATATAGTCAGCGAACTCTCCGCCGGTAGCACCATTGTCTCTGCCGGTGATAACGAGCCTCTTTTCAAATTGTCCACAGATATCAAGGGCCATTGACAGCTTTTTGGCTTCCTCAGTGTATCCTATATGTTCTAACAGCATACCTGCTGCACGGATAATACTACTGGGATCTGCATATTGTGCTCGACCTTCATCCACCATTCTAGGCGCTGAACCATGGATAGCTTCGAACATTGCGTAGCGTGTTCCAATGTTAGCACTTCCTGCAGTACCTACCCCGCCTTGGAATTCAGCTGCTTCATCTGTAAGGATATCTCCATAGAGATTGGGTAGGACCATAACCTTAAATTGAGACCTGCGGTTTTTATCGATGAGCTTTGCTGTCATGATATCGATATACCAGTCGTCCCACTCTACATGAGGGTATTCTTTAGCTACTTCACGAGCAATTTCTAGAAATTTGCCGTCGGTAGTCTTGATTACGTTGGCTTTTGTTACAACGGTTACCTTGTTTGCTCCGGACTTGCTGGCATGTTCAAAGGCGGCCTTAATGATACGACGGGATCCTTCATATGTAGCAACGGTAAAATCAAGGAAGAGATCATCGTTCACTACCATTCCATCGCTGCCTAAGGCATAGGCTCCCTCGGTGTTTTCTCGGTAGAAGACCCAGTCAATATTTTCCTCGGGTACCTTGACCGGTCTTACATTGGCAAAAAGGTCCAATTCTTTACGCATTGCGACATTGGCGCTCTCTATGTTAGGCCATGGATCACCTGCACGGGGAGTAGTGGTTGGGCCTTTTAGGATTACATGGCATTGTTTCAACTCTTCCAATATATCCTCGGGTATAGCTTTGCCTACCTTAGCACGGTTCTCGATGGTAAGGCCCTCTATAACCTTGAATTTGATTTTACCTCTCTGAACTTCCTCCTTTAATAAAAACTCTAATACTCTTTGGGCTTCGGCTGTTATGTATGGGCCTATTCCATCACCGCCCACTACACCGATAATGATGGTTTCCAGCTCATCGTAATTAATAAATTCCTTAGTGGCTTTCATCCTTTCAATTCGTGCTAACTGGCCCTCTAATAGTTTTCCTAGATGTTCCTGGGCTCTTTTGATCTGCTCTGAACTGTTCAACATATATCCCTCCGTTTATATTGATTTAAAGGTTCTTGAATTTCCAAAACGATATCTGCCTTGGTGTAAGTCAAACCCTGTAGTTTGATTGTACTTATTATATATCATACTATAGGAATAAGGAAGTTTCAAAAATCATTTTACAGGTCCGTGGCTTTATTAAATAGACAAGAAGTGTTATAATAGATTAAAAGTTTTGAAATGGGTGGTTATTGATGGCAAAATCATTTTATACCGTTGGTACGGAAGCAGAAACTGAAATCATCATCAACCGCTCAAGATTTATTGGACGGGCGTTTCCTATTAATAACGAGGAAGATGCATTGTTGTTATTGGAACAAGTCCGTGCAGAATTTCCCGATGCCAGTCATCACTGTTATGCCTATGTACTAGGTCGTGGAAGCAATATACAAAGGTTTAATGATGACGGAGAGCCTGGGGGTACAGCGGGGATGCCCATATTACAGGTGATTTTGCAGCAGGAGATAGAAGATGTATTAGTGGTGGTTACCAGGTATTTCGGTGGTATTAAATTGGGGGCAGGTGGTTTGGTACGAGCCTATTCCAAATCGGCAGCCGAAACTTTACAAAAGGCTGGCAGGGTAGAAATGACACTGAGT
>Ga0209537_1005021_pt1 | contig 10780 bp, 9 predicted proteins | sample BioPla4DNA1_FD_187698 | JGI IMG/M metagenome (GOLD analysis project Ga0209537, IMG submission 187698) | Biogas fermentation microbial communities from Germany - Plant 4 DNA1 (SPAdes) (version 2) | ecosystem: Engineered > Bioreactor > Anaerobic > Digestate | place: Bielefeld, North...
ATAATATGGTAAAATTCTATTTATAATACATATGCTTTCTTATATCTCCTATGCTAATAGAATCTAATCCTTTCTATAGTTCGTTAAATTTGACTAATAAACTGTTATAATAGTTGTCCATATCCATTAAATGGGGAGAGAAAGGTGAAGCTTAGTATTAAGCGGCCTATTATTTGGGTAACTGTTGCATATATTATTGGAATAATAATAGCTGTTTATAGTAAATGGGAGTTTAGATATTTTTATATAGTCCTTATTCCTCTATTCTTACTTTGCGGAGCAGTCATAAAACTAAAATGGAAGGGACTGTATTTAGCATTATTTTTCTCCTTATTTATCCTTATAGGCATTGCCAATGCTTACATACATAATAAACCAGATACTCAACTTGATGACTTAGCTGGACAAGCTGTAGATGCCTATGGTCAAGTAGTGGAGCTGGTGAGTAGTAGCCATTCAAAGATATCCTTTGTTTTAAAGCCCCATAGAATAAGGTACATTGATAAAGATTATGTATATAGGGGCAAGATTAGGGTAAGCATTTATCAAACTAAGCAAACAGATGGTTATATGCCAATTAATGTAGGGGATTGGATAGAGGTTAGGGGTATATTAGAAAAACCTCAGGGGGTTAGAAACCCTAAAGGCTTTGATTATAGGGCTTATTTGGCTAGACGAGACATTTATTATACCATGGGCACAGCAAGTAGAAATATTTTGTCTATTAAGTCAGGAAACTTGCCTTGGCCTAAATCATGGATAGAGTCTATAAGAGGATATATTGAGGATATTTTTGATAAATATATAGGGGGTATGGGATCAAGGCTCATGAAGGCCATGATTATAGGGCAAAGATGGAGCTTGCCTTCAGAGCTAAGAGAAGAGTTTTCCACTACAGGTATTGCTCATATCCTAGCCATATCTGGACTTCATGTAGGATTTGTAGTGTTATTATTATCTTGGTTATCAAAAGGATTAAAGCTATCACCCCAGGCTACTTTTATTATTCAAGGCTTAGGTCTTGGATTTTATTGTATTGTAGTGGGAGGAAGCTCATCCATAGTAAGGGCTACCATTATGACCCTTATACTTCTTGGAGGCAAAGTAGTAGGCAGAAAACCCGACTCCCTAAACAGCTTATCACTAGCAGCCTTTATTATTTTACTCTTTAGACCTTTGGAATTGTTTGAAGTGGGATTTCAGCTCTCCTTTTTAGCTGTGGCAGGGATTGCTTTATTTAATGAACAATTATCCTCTAAACTGTCTAAGCTGGACAAGCTTCCCTTAAGAGTAGGAGAGGCTGTAGCTGTTATGCTATCTGCTCAGCTAGGTGTATGGCCTTTGATAGCCTATTACTTCAACACCTTTTCCATAATCAGTTTTATAGCCAACCTGATTTTAGTTCCCTTTGCTGGAGTTATTGTAATCTTGGGCTTGATACTTAACTTGATTGCAGGAGTTTTACCCTTGATAGGGCAAGTTATAGGCTGGTGGCTATGGGTGTTGTGCCAATTCTTGATAGGAGTAAACAAGTGGCTATCAAGCTTTACCTGGGCCAGCATTCCTGTAGTATCTCCAGGTCTATTGTTTATGGCAGCCTACTATTTTATACTTTTGATTCTGTCTCAGGAACGGCCTTTGTGGGTCAAAAGGCCTTGGTGGATAAGTTTAGTTTTGATATTGACGGTATTGTTTTTATCAGCAATAAAACCCATTGTAGATAATCAGTTTAAGGTTATCTTCGTGGATGTAGGCCAAGGAGATTGCATATACATAAAAACTCCCGATGAAAAACATATTTTAGTGGATGGAGGAGGAAGGCCTGAGGGAGTAGGAGATTTTGATGTAGGTAAAGAAATTGTTGTTCCTTTTTTATTAAAAAATGGAGTGCGAAAGCTGGATCTGGTGGTTATGTCCCATGGTCACGATGACCATATGGGTGGACTTATACCTGTGATAAAGGAAATAAAGGTGGATGCCTTTATGGAGTTTCCGCCAAGGCAGCCTTCTGAAAGGTATAAAGAGTTAAAGGAATTAATAAATGATAAGGATATTAAATGCATTCAAGCTAAAGGGGGTCAAACCTATAGAGTAGGCAAATATGTCTTTATAGATATTATCTATCCTAGTCCTAAACCTGAAGTAATAGACAGCTTGTATGCTGAAAATGAGAATAACCTATCTCTGGTAATGAGAGTACGGTATCAGCAGGCCAGTATAATGTTAACAGGAGATATTGAAGAAGGGGTTGAATCCTATTTATCAGGTATTTGGAAAGACAGTATATCCATATTAAAGGTGGCTCATCATGGGAGCAATACTTCTACTACAGATAGGTGGCTGGAGGCTATCAAGCCTGGCATTGCTGTAATCCAATCAGGGAAAAATAATTTTGGTCATCCATCCCCCCAGGTTATAGAGAGGTTAGAGAAACATGACATCATGGTTTATAGAAATGATAAAAATGGAGCTATTATCTGTGTTTATGACAAAGGGAAATGGCGTATAAATACAATAATTAAAGAATAAAATGTGGAAAGTTGTCATAGCAAATATTATTTTGTTATGGTAAAATAAGTTTTGTGGTTTTATATGTTAGGGGAAGGAGTATAGATAATGAAGAGGTATGAGAACAAAGACTGGAAAGACAGCATGCGAATCACTTTTGACTTTAACAACATGATGTCAGAGTTTGTGGGAGAAGAAGGTTTTGATTGGGAGGAGATTGAAGCCTTAGAGCCTACTCTCAAAAAGGCTGCTTCAGCTATGGAAGAAAAGAGAGCCGCTGGGCAGATGGAATGGCGAGAACTTCCATATAATCAACAAGAAGTTGTTAAGGATATTCTAGAAACCGCAGAAAAGATTAAGGAAAAATTCGACAACTTCGTTATCCTAGGAATCGGTGGTTCAGCTTTAGGGCCAATTGCAGTACAGCAAGCTTTGAACCATATGTACTACAATGAACTACCAAAAGAAAAAAGAGGTGGCTGTCCTAGATTCTATGTAGTGGACAATGTGGATCCAGAACGTATGGAAGGGTTATTTGATATTATTGATATAGACAAAACCGTATTTAATGTAATCACAAAATCCGGCAGCACCTCAGAGACCATGGCACAATTTCTAATAGTAATTGATTTATTAAAGGCTAAATTAGGAGATAAATATAAGGACCATATTATAGCTACCACCGATAAGGAGAAAGGCAACCTTATAAAGATTGCCCGTGAGGAAGGATTTAAGACCTATTATATCCCAGCCGGAGTAGGGGGAAGATTTTCTGAGTTAAGCCCTGTAGGTTTATTAGGTGCTGCAGTTTGTGGTATCGATATAGAGGAAATGTTAGCAGGGGCTGCTTACATGGATGAGATAGCAAGCCAATCCGATCCATATAAAAACCCTGCCTATATGGCTGCCACCCTACAATATTTAGCCATGAAGGCTGGCAAAAATATTTCAGTAATGATGCCCTATGCTGACTCCTTAAAGTATATGGCTGATTGGTATGCACAGCTGTGGGCAGAAAGCTTGGGTAAGAAATATGATCTGGAGGGCAATGAGGTGTTTGTAGGTCAAACTCCTGTTAAAGCCTTGGGAGTAACAGATCAGCATTCCCAAGTACAGCTATATACTGAAGGGCCTTTTGATAAAGTAGTAACCTTCCTAGGGGTAAAGGAATATAGGAGCCGGGTAGATATTCCTAAAGGGTACGAAGATATCCCTGCAGTTTCTTTCCTCGGCGGACATACCTTAAATGAGCTTATCCATGCTGAGCAAACAGCTACAGAATATGCTCTTTTAAAGGCTAATCGACTTAATAGAACCATAACCCTCCCTGAAGTCAATGCCTTTACTGTAGGACAACTTCTATACTTTTTGGAGGTAGAGACTGCTTTCGCAGGAGAACTGCTTAACATCAATGCCTTTGACCAGCCAGGGGTAGAGGAAGGTAAAAATGCTACCTATGCATTACTTGGTCGACCTGGTTATGAGGAAAAGAAGGCAGAACTAGATTCAAGGCCAAAGAAAAAGGATAAATATATATTGTAAAGCACTGTTGATGACAGCAAAGGAGTGGTTCATGGCAAGTGGATCACTCCTTAGATTTTATAAAGGAGGAGAGTTATATGAAGGAAATTGGAGTAGGTATTATAGGATACGGATTTATGGGCAAAGCTCATACTTACGCTTATAAGACCATACCCCTCTTTTACGAAGATCTTCCCTTTCGAATTAGATTAGTGGGAGTCTGTAACCGCACCTTGGAAAAAGCCCAAAAGGCCAAAGACTATATGGGCTTTGAGTATGCCACCCAAAGAGTTGAGGATCTATTTGAGGATGAAAATATTCAGGTTATCAATGTCTGCACACCCAATAACCTACATAGAGACCATGTTATTGGAGCTTTAAAAGCTGGAAAACATGTATACTGCGACAAACCTTTGGCGTCTAACTATGAAGAGGCTAAAGAGATATTGGAAGTATTAGATAATACAAATTCTATTACACAGATGGCCTTTCAAAATCGATTTTTCCCTGCTACATTGAGAGCAAAAGAACTAGTGGACAGCGGAGCTTTGGGAAATATTATCTCCTTTAGAGCAGCTTATCTGCATTCAGGTTCCGTAGATCCTGATAGGCCCATGGGCTGGAAATTAGAAAAATCCATGGGTGGAGGGGTGCTGGCAGACTTAGGTTCTCATGTTTTGGACATAATCTATTATCTATTAGGTGAGTATGAAGAAGTTTTTGCCCATAATGTGATACTATATCCTAAACGGCCCCACCCTTCAGGAAAAATAGTAGACGTAGAAGCGGAGGATTTATCCATTCTAATAGTAAAGATGAAGAACGGCAGCACTGGAACTATAGAATCATCCAAGATTGCTACTGGTACCAATGATGAGCTGATTTTCCAAATCCATGGAGATAAGGGTGCCATAAAGTTTAATATGATGGATCCTAACTGGTTAGAATTCTACGACAATACCTTACCAGAAGCTGATCTTGGTGGGGATAGAGGCTTTAAAAAGATAGAATGCGTTGGGCGTTATAAAAGCCCTGGAGGTAAGTTTGTACCACCTAAAGCCCCTATAGGTTGGATACGTTCCCATGTTCATTCCCTATACAACTTTATTGATAATGTATATAATGGCAAGCCTTCCACCCCTTCTATTCGAGATGGAGCCTATATCCAATATGTTATGGAAATGGCACAAAAATCCCATAGACTAAAGCAGTGGGTTACTATTGACTAGAATCAAAGCCCCAAATATTATTTTTATATTTTTTCAAATTTAGTAATGTGCCTAGAAAAAAATTCATATAGTATGTAAAAGGCATTTTGGGGATGCACTATAATAAAGAGTGGGGTGGAAAGGTTTGGAGATATATGAAGTTCCCGTTGTCCCTCTTATCATTGGATTGGTGGAATTACTAAAGAGTCTGGGATTGCCTAATAAATTTTCTGCTTTGGCAGCAGTGTTGATGGGTACATTAATTGGTGTTTTCTTTTTATATCCTACCAATATACCGAAAGGAATAATTACCGGCTTATCTTTAGGGCTTGCAGCATCGGGGTTATATTCAGCTACAAAAAATACAGTAGAAGGCGTTAAAAATATGAGGATATCCAGGAATAAATAAATTTGGATATGAACAGATCTTTGTGCCTAGGAATAAAATAGTATCAGTTCTCAAGTCTTAAGGAGGGTAGGTACTATGATATATCCTAGGCACAATACTAATTTGACTGGTAGAGTAGTAGCCCATATTCAAGGAGGCCCTCTGGCGCCTCATATCAACGGTATTGTTTGGTTTAGGGATGTTTACCAACCAGCCCCATGGTAACCATGCAGGGGATTTTCCAGTCCTATTTTCCAATAATGGGTATGCCCATATGTGCTTTTATACCAATAAATTTAGACCTAGGGATGTAGTAGGCAAATCCATAATAATTCATCAAAATCCTGATGACTATAGAACCCAACCTTCGGGAAATGCTGGCAAACGCTTGGCATGTGGTGTTATTGTTGAAGTATGATAGGCTAATACAAAAAGTCCTCCACTTAGGGAGGACTTTCTTTAAATTAATAGGTTTCTTTGAAGAGTTGGAAGTGCTCTTGTTTATGTAGGCAGGTTGGGCATACCTCAGGAGCTTTTGGCCCTTTATGTATATATCCACATTTTCTGCAGATCCATTGTACTTCTTCTTCTTTCTGGAATACCTTACCGTTTTTAACATTTTCGGCTAGTTTGTTGAATCTTACTTCATGGTTTACTTCGGCCTTTGCGATCATGGTAAAGGCATTAGCGATTTCTGGGAAACCTTCCTCTTTTGCAACTTCAGCAAAAGCAGGATATAAGTCTGACCACTCTTCATGCTCGCCAGCTGCAGCTGCTTTTAGATTTTCGTAAGTATTACCTAGAGCGATAGGATAATCAGCGGTAATCTCTAAGGAAGTGGGAAGTTCGCCTTCAAAGCCTTCTACTAGGAACTTAAAGAATCGGTTAGCATGGATTCTTTCATTATCAGCAGTCTCGAGGAAAATCTCTTCAATTTGCTTGTACCCTTCTTTTCCAGCAACGCTAGCATACATAAAATACCTATTACGTGCTTGAGATTCTCCTGCAAAAGCTTTTAATAGGTTTTCAGCAGTTTTTGTTCCTTTTAGACTCTTCATATCTATCTTCCTCCATTTTTATATTGTTTTTAGACTCATCTTATTATATACCATTTTTCACTATTTATGAAACACAAATTTGGTATATTTTAATCAACTGTTACTACGGTGCTATATATCTACATAAATTTACTAAATCCCCTTGATTTTGCATTAGAATATGGATAGACTAGAGGTAAGATAAGAGAGGGAATGATATGGATTATACAGCACTAATGGATAAGTATTTAAAACAATATTTTGGATATGATGATTTTCTTTTATCCCAACGGGAAGTGATTCAAAGCATTTTACAAGGCAACAATACATTAGCAATATTTCCTACGGGCGGCGGGAAATCCCTTTGTTATCAGCTGCCTGCCCTTATTTTTCCTGGTACTACCATAGTAATATCTCCTCTTATCTCTCTAATGAAGGATCAGGTAGATGAATTAACACAACGCAACATAAATGCTGCATATATAAGTAGTGTGCTGCCAGACAGAAAGATAACAGAGATAATCCGAAAAATGAAAAGAGGGCATTATAAGATTGTTTATATAGCCCCGGAGCGATTCTATTCTCAGCATTTCCTTGAAGCTATGAAAGAAGTTCATGTACCTTTTGTAGCGGTTGATGAGGCTCATTGCATATCCCAATGGGGGCATAATTTTCGACCTGCCTACTTAAAGATAAGAGAATTAATAGAGCATATGGGAAATCCAGTGCTGGCTGCCTTTACAGCAACAGCTACCAAACGGGTGCAACAGGATATCATGAGGCTGCTGGGTATTGAAGGGAAATGTAATGTTTTTATTGAGAGTTTTGACAGGCCCAACTTGCAGTTTAGGGTAGAAGAGTGTGAAGATAAAAAGATATTTACATTAAAATATATTCGAAAACACAAGCATAAATCAGGCATTATATATGCTGCAACCCGTGCCAGCGTAGAGGAGCTATGGTACTTTTTAAAAAACAGGGGCATAGCAGCAGGTATGTACCATGCTGGCTTGGATAGTGTTACGCGAAACAATACTCAGGAGGCTTTTTTAAATGATGAAATAAAGGTTATGGTCGCCACCAATGCTTTTGGTATGGGAATAAATAAAAGCGATGTTAGGTATATAATTCATTGGAACATGCCAAAGAGTATGGAAAATTACTACCAGGAGGCTGGGCGGGCAGGTAGGGATGGTAAAAGGTCTAGCTGTATACTTTTACACTCCAAAAAGGATTATGACCTTAATCGCTTCATGATAGATGGTAATTATCCTCCTGTAGCCTTGGTGGAAAGGCTATATAAGCGTGTAAGAGCTAAGGGAAAGAATGGAATTCCCCAACAGCTTCTAATTAAGAGCAGGACTATAGATAAACACCTTCTTCAAAGTGCAATTAGAAAATTATATGAGTATGACTATATCAAGGTAGAAGATGGCATAGTGTATTCAATAAATGATAGGGAATTTCAGCTTACCCAGCAGGAAATAGATTGGCACAAAAAGATAGAACTTGATAGGCTAGATGCTATGGAGGAATACAGCCAAGGAAAAAAATGTCTAAGGCGCTTTATATTAGAATATTTTAATGAGGAAGCCCAATTTGAAAAATGCGGAAATTGTAGCGTGTGCAATAAAGAGAAAAAGGGCTTATCTCAAAAGGCCTTAGACAAAATCCTAGAGGATATATTTGGGACTTTTTAAACCTCTAAACTGTGGTATTTTTTATTAGCCAGAGCCAATAGTCCATAGTAGCTAGGTATTGACAATAGAACAATAATCAAGGCTAAAATGGCATATATCCAGAGCTCGGAGACTCCTTTTAAGATCAATAATACAGAGGTGCCACCTAGTATAAATATTAAAAGCAGGGTTGTTATCATAGCCAAGAAAGCATTGAAGTTTTGCTTTATGGCTTCCTGAGGGTCATTCCATTCCAATTTTGGGCGAAGTAGATCTATAATTAGTCCTAGGATATTTATTAGTATATTTGCCAAAAATCCTATAAAGATGATTGTAACCAGCCTGTACAATAAGATGCCTAATAGGAAATATAAGGGTACAGCAATTATAATCAGTGATATGAGGCATAGGCAGTTACTATGAATTAGCTTTGCTAAAACCTGGTCTTTTGGTGAGACTGGTATCAATTTGGAAATCCAAAAGGTTCTGCCTTCTCGAGATATAGAGGTTGACGAAATTAAATTCATACTAGAAGCAAAGAGCATAATACTTAGGGAAATAAGAGCTGCTATAGGAGCATATTGTGGGTCTTTTGCTAGGCTTACCACTTCTGACATTTCTTCCGTTTGAGTTACAAAGGGCATTATCATTAAAAAGGGAACCATGATCATTCCCGCTATGCCATTCATGAAATATATAGGAGTACGCATAAATAATTTCCATTCCCTTTTAAACAAAGCTATAACAGGGGAATTGGCATTGGATGCCCTTTTTTGCATATCCTCAGCTGATATGGCTTTTGTCCTATGTCTCACCTCTTGCCCAGATAGATATCCTTTGTAGAAGAAAGCATTGCCCAGCCATAAAAGCACGGCAAACAGTAGCAAGGAGACACCAACAAATAGTAGGAAATATCCCAATCCTTTCAAACCAGGGTGGGTAAGGCCCAAGGTAGCCCACACGCTGGGAGGGAATTTGTTCCCAATAGCTTCAATAAGTCCTGTGTTGCTTTCTATTAGATTTATGAAAAACTCTTTTTCATTTGCCTCGGGTATGTTCTGTGTCAAAAAGTTTGTACCCAAACCAAGAAAAAGACCTAGGAGGCTGCCTATTACCACCATCAAATCTTTACTTTTTCGTATATTGACAAACCGCATTAGTAGTATAACAAATATGGCAGCAATGACCAGTGGCAGTATAGGTGACATTAGTACCAATACAAGGCCTTTTAGCCAATAGAAGATATTGGACCAGGTACCTAGACCATATATTATAAAGGCCGGAATAAGCATAGGAAGAGCTATAAGGTATTCGCTAATTAGTATTATGATAAACTTAACTCCTAGCACCTCTGCAGGTCTTAAAGGCAAGGGAATTAGGATGCTCATATCATTGGAAAAATAAAAGACAGACATTATATAGAATATTCCAAAGACCAATATAAGCAGTTGGGTTGCCATAAAGGAAAAGGTAAGCACGATTTCAGGATGACCTATAGCCTGGCCTCCCATAAAAACACCTAGGAGTAAAAAGCTGTATAGTATTAATAGGCTGCCGCCACCTATGATAATACCCAATAGAAGAAGAATAGGTTCCCATAGGCGTTTTTTTTCTTTGGTAAATCGATATTTCAGGGCGGAAATACCAAAGTGTACATTTAGGGTGGTTTTTAGTAAGGTAATAAAGGTTTTCATACTTCAGTCAACTCCAAGAAAATATTTTCCAGTGAATCAGCCTGATCGCCGTGCCTTAACTCATCCATGGTACCAATAGCTATGAGTTTTCCTTTGTTAATGATACCTATTCGGTCACACAGCTTTTCCGCTACTTCTAAAACATGGGTAGAGAAAAATACTGTGTTACCTTGCTCACAATGTTTTCTCATAAATTCTTTCAATAGATGGGAAGACTTTGGATCCAGTCCCACCATAGGTTCATCCAGAATCCAGACAGAGGGATTGTGAAGCAAGGCTCCCGTTAGTACAATTTTTTGTTTCATTCCATGGGAATAACTTTTAATTAAATCTCCAACTGCATGGCTTAAGTTAAACATATCTAGTAGATAGCTTATTCTTTCTTTTCGCTCTTTGGCTGGCACCTTATAGACGTCGGCCATAAAGTTTAGATATTCTATACCTGTTAAGCGATCGTAAACATCTGGATTATCAGGTACATATCCTATATTTTGCTTAGCTTCCAGGGGATTTGACATTATATCAACTCCTGCAATGCTAATAGAGCCGTGGTCAGGCATTAAAAGACCTACCATCATCTTTATGGTAGTAGTTTTGCCTGCACCATTGGGACCCAAGAACCCAAAAATTTCGCCTGGCTTAACATGGAGGGTTAAATCATCAACTGCTTTAACAAGGCCTTTATTATAGCTCTTTGAAAGATTGGTAATCTTTATCATATTCCTACTCCTCCGATTTTTTTTCC
>Ga0209537_1005030_pt1 | contig 10764 bp, 8 predicted proteins | sample BioPla4DNA1_FD_187698 | JGI IMG/M metagenome (GOLD analysis project Ga0209537, IMG submission 187698) | Biogas fermentation microbial communities from Germany - Plant 4 DNA1 (SPAdes) (version 2) | ecosystem: Engineered > Bioreactor > Anaerobic > Digestate | place: Bielefeld, North...
AAACTGCGATTTCCCACAGCTCCGAATCCGTGGAGCTGGCATAGTTCTTAGACTACCTATGAGGGATGGAAACGTGGATACCGGACTGACAGTAGCTTTTGGTTCAGCTTGTTCTTAGACTACCTATGAGGGATGGAAACAATTTTTCTCCTTGACTCATGATAGCTCCTCCTTCTTGTTCTTAGACTACCTATGAGGGATGGAAACTATCTTCGATTATTTTGTTAGGAAGCATCTTATCCCGTTCTTAGACTACCTATGAGGGATGGAAACTTGTGTTGCTGCAAACCACCCGAATCGGTGTAATCGTTCTTAGACTACCTATGAGGGATGGAAGCTTCAAACAGGGAATGTCGCCCACACATCCCGTTAAACCGTTTGTAGTATACCCGTTAAGGGATGGAAGCTAACCGGTATTGGTACCTGCACTACAACCGGAAAAGAGCCACTCCTGTGTGCATTCAGATCCTACCTTAAATTATCTTGTTCTTCCATGGATTAGGACACTGGTGAAAAAGAGACAAAACTTGTCCCCAGTCATGTAGAATTCGAAGGATTTTTGTCCTTTGGAGAGAATTGGATATATAAACCATGATTTGGGTTTTTTCCCATTCAAGCCAGGTAAATGCATGAGGGGTCTGCACATCCATTCATCCCATTTTACTCCAGCTGATACACGTATTATCCTTCCAAGAATAGCATTGCAGCATACGTGAGACCGCGGAACTCCCAGTTATCAATGGATATGGAGGATCTGTCTTGTACGTGATTACAAGATGGTGACATCGTCAATACCGGAGCAACTTTTAGCCAGTCTATCAGCTGTACATTTTCTGAAGTTCCAGCATACAATTGTTGCTTAAACCTACCAACAACCAGGACGGATCATTAGCGTTTGGTTTCATATAAACGGATTCTTGAGCATGATGGCTTGGCTCGGTATGAAGCCACAGTGGTAATCGCTGATTATCGCTTAGTTTAGTCGCGTGGTGCTTCATTTTGCTATGTAAACGATCGAAGAGAAAGACACAATGATGATGGGCGTTCACAGGCAAGACGATCTGATTACGTACATAGTTTGCTAGGTAGAAAGGGGGAGAGTCCGGGGATATGGATGCAGTACACCTAATGGTTTTCCACATCGGTCCGGTCCAGGAGTTCATCATGTCAGCTCGCCGCAGTCGTGACTTGTGGTTCGGATCATGGTTGTTAAGTGAGTTGAGTAAAGCCGCTGCAGAGGAGATTATCAGGCAAAACGGTGGAGATGTCGAATGGAGTCTGGTTTTCCCAGCTCCGCAAGATCTGTCTGAACTACAGTCTGAGGAATTCAATGTAGCAAACAGAATCATCGCCAGGACAAGAAAAGATCCGACAGAAATAGGTGAGGCTGTTCGGACTAGAGTTCTGGCGAGACTACGCGAAATCAGTGATGAGGCGTTTTCCAGAGTTGAGAAGGTAGCAAACTTTGACCGATCAGCGGCTGAGCTACAGGTAGACGATTTGCTCGAGTTTTTCTGGGTTTCCTGTCCGTTGAAGGATGACTATCCGAGAAGCCGTAGGCGAGCTGAATCATTGATGGCGGCTAGGAAGGTCACTCGTGATTTTCCAGCGTCTAAGTGGGCAGGACCGGTGGACAAGTCATCCTTGGATGGGTTGCGTGAATCAGTGATTCCAAGAGATGCCTATCGAGAGATGAGTGACGAAGAACTCTGGAAGAAGTATCGTGTGGCTCGTGGAGAGAGGCTTTGTGGAGTAGGTCTACTGAAACGTCACGGCAGGCGAGGACAAGGGGATGACTTTTTTAGTACATCACATATTGCAGCAATGCCTCTACTTGAACGCCTCAACACAGAGCATCGAGGTGCGGTTGACAAATACATCGGTACTCTAAGAGACTTGGGGATAAGCTCTGATGCATTAGATACCGTGCCCAAAGCACACTCTGTTTTCGGATACAATGACGGACATCTGCTCTTTTCTGAGCGACTCACTGAATTCTTCAGTGGAGAACGCCTTGAGCAAGCTCAGGAAGCTCTACAAAACTTCTTAGAAGAATGCTTCGATGGTGACAGACCATTCCCGTACTATGCGATACTACATGCTGACGGCGATCACATGGGAACTACCATTGCGCATCAAGAATCTATCGAAAAGCACAGAGCTCTGTCGCGCCGGGCAAGCTCATTCGCTCAGAAAGTCAATCCTATTGTGGAGAGTTTTAAAGGATCCTTGATCTACGCAGGTGGAGATGATGTGCTGGCACTACTCCCTGTACACCGTGCTATTGAGTGCGCCCTCACTTTGGCTGATACTTTCCGTCAACAGATGTCGGACTTTGCGTTCTCAGGTGCGGAAGGTGATTTATTGGTCCAACCCACTCTATCTGTTGGTATTGCAATTGTTCATCATCTTGAACCGTTGTCAGATGCTTTGCAGTTAGCTCGTGAAGCCGAAGTCTATGCGAAATCTGTGAAAGGTAAGAATGCGCTTGCTGTCGCTTTGAGAAAGCGAAGCGGTTCAGAAAAGACAGTAGGGGGAACGTGGGGAGTCTTTGACTGGAGATTGGAGTGGTTCGTAAAGCTTTATTCCAATGACGAGATACCTTCCAGACTAGCCTACGAATTGCGCGCTCTCGCTCTCATGCTAGAGCATCCAGGGGAACCTCCTGATGATTCGCTGAAGCAGGTGCTGCGTCAGGAAGTCAAACGCATTCTGAATCGCAAGCGGACGGAAGGTGGTTCCCGTGACGTCAGTGAACACATAATTCAAGAATTCATGGACATTGTCAGTAAGCATGACTTGTCAATCAGACAGCTTGCCGATGAACTGACCATTGCGCAGGAGTTGGCACTGGCTTCCAAGTTGGCCGCACCCTCCAAGCAAGGTGTACCATCCGGAAAGGAGGCAAACGGATGACTGTTTGGATTATTGAACCTCGAGATCCACTCATATTCCGCGATGGACGCCCATTTGATGCTGTGCCGGGAGTTAGAGCCGTATCTCTGAGTTTTCCTTTTCCCTCAACGGTCGCCGGTGCAGTAAGAGCAAGAGAAGGACAGGATACACAAGGTAGGTTTCAGAAAGATTCCATCGCGCGCGTAAAGGGAATCCCTGTTCGTGGACCCTTCCTGATTGAGCTCAATAATCAAGCTAACGATGAGGGACGATGGCTTGTCCATGCACCATCAGACGCACTGCTTTTCGACCTCAAATCCTCCAAAAGCAAGAGAGCGGTCGCGAAAAATCTTGTCCCTCTTGAAGTTCAAAACAACACTTCAACGAATCTACCGCAAGGTCTTCTCCTTGTGGGAATGCCCCAACCGGATTTCTCGAAACCTAGCAAAAATGCACCACGCTATTGGTACTGGGAGGCATTTCAGAGGTGGCTTCTGGAACCCAAAGATCAGGTTTTTGACCTACAAGACCTAGGTCACAATGGACCGGTTCAGGAAAGCCGGTTCCACGTCGGGATAAACCCGGAAACGAGAACTGCGGATGTTGAGAGAGGAGCTCTCTTTCAGACAAGGGGTTTGGAGTTTACTAGGTTTAGAGATGAGTCGGATTTCGGCACTGCCTCCAGATTAGCCCTGGCGATTGAAACTGATGCGCCAAATCTGAAAAACGGACCTGGTTTTTTGGGAGGAGAACGCAGGCTCGTTGTATGGCGGAGGAGCAACATGTCTCTCCCGGCCTGTCCTACCCAATTGAAGCGACGTATCTCTAAATCTCGCCACTGCAGGATTGTGCTATTGACTCCTGCACATTTTGAGTTGGGTTGGAAGCCAACATGGATTCTTAGCGAAATCCATGGAGTCACTGCGAAATTGAAGGCAATCGCCGTAGGGAGACCACACATCGCATCTGGGTGGGATCTGCATATGAAGCGCCCCAAGCCTGCACGCCGTCTTGCTCCGGCAGGAACGGTCTTGTTCCTTGAGCTGAATGGTAACGATGACGCGATCGAACGATGGGTCGACAGGATATGGATGTCTCCCATCAGCGACGCAGAACACGATCGACTGGATGGATCCGGTGTTGCTGTGATCGGAGTCTGGGATGGGAAGGCCCGACGGATGGAGGTGTAGATGGGAACATGAGACGTATTCCGACTGACCAAAACGGAAAGCCTGTTACCCCACCTGCAATAACCCCCTTACTTAATAGCCGAGTTATTGACGAATGTCGAACTGAAGTGGTGACGCAGACTCGGAGTTATGAGCTGATAACGCCTTTATTTGGAGGAGGCTCAGAGCCTGGAAAGGCTGATTCTGACATGGTTATCCGAGGCTCGGGAATCAGGGGGCAACTACGATTCTGGTGGAGGGCTTGCCGAGGCGGTGGATTTAACGGAGACCTGGGCGCGATGAAGAAGGCTGAGGATAGACTGTGGGGTGCACGGAGTAAACCTGGCGAGCCAAGACCTTCCAAAGTGCAGGTTTGCGTGAAGGTAACTGAGGTTGGTAACCGTTTGCAACCATTCGAGATCAAACCTAGGGGTGTGAAAAAGTACCGTGCAGAGAGTGTTCGCGGGAGTGGTATTCCTCCGTATGCAGTGTTTCCGTTGCAGCCAAAAGAAGAGGATGTAAGACGCTACGGTATCAAGACTACAATTCATCCAGTGTTGGATAATGTAAAATTCGACCTCGTCATTACTTTTCCTGAACGTGAGAGAGCAGAAGTCGAAGCAGCGCTTTGGGCATGGGAGACTTTTGGAGGAGTCGGTGGAAGGACAAGGCGAGGTTTTGGTGCGATAAGACTAGTTGCAGTTGACGGAAAACCGGTTGAGTCCCCTAAAGCTCGGGACATAGAGGTTACCATCCGGGAAGATTTGCGCAAGCACGTGATAGACGGTAGGTGGCCTGACGGAGTTCCTCATCTCTCGAAGCATATCAGAATGGTAGTAAGTCCTAATCATAGTGATGCGAAGAAAGCCTGGCAACACTTGGTGAACGAGCTTAGCAGATTCAGGCAACAGAGAAATCTAAATTCCGATGGATCTAAACGCGGACGGAGCCGGTGGCCGGAGCCTGATGAGATCAGAAGGCTAACTGGTTTCAGAAGCTTAAAGCATGCTCGTGAACTATCGACTGTGCGAAAGTTTCCGCGAGCAGCTTTTGGATTACCGATTATGTTTCACTTCAAGGATGAGAGGGAGGGAGATCCTCCTACCACAATGCTGGAAGGGGGCACGGAGGGTTATCAGCGTCTTGCAAGTCCGCTAATCTTGCGTCCGTTAGCTTGTGAAGGAGGACGTGCCTCCGGTTTGGCTGTCATTCTTGAGGGTACTTGTGTCGAACACGTTCCTGGTGGATTGGTGCTGAAAGAATCAGTAGGAGAGAAGAAAAAGCACGCAGTGAACTCTGAGCTTACGACGAAAGAAGCTTCCGAAATCGGTCCTCTAAGGGGAAACACTGACGTCTTAGATGCGTTTCTTAAACTTCTTAAATAGGAGGGTAACGCTATGCAATCTCGTCTTGTGTTTGTTCATGCTCTTTCTCCATTGCATGCAGGAACAGGACAGGGGGTAGGAGTAATCGACCTACCTATTGCTCGTGAAAAAGCTACAGGCTTGCCCTATTTACCTGGATCATCTATCAAAGGCGTATTGCGTGATGCCTGTCATGATAAGAAAATGCGTGCGGACGTGTTCGGTCCCGATCCGGCCAGCGATCTTGGCTTTGCCGGGTCTGCCTCCTTTTCCGATCTTAGATTGCTTCTCCTTCCTGTTCGCAGTGTAATAGGAACATTTGCCTGGGTTACTTCACCCTATATCTTGTATCGCTTCCTTCGTGACGTGGACTGCATAGTCATGACGGACGTCCCTTCCGAAGTGCCCGAGGCTTCAGAGCACCATCGTTGCTTTGTATCTGCTCAAGGATCTAGCATTGTCGAAAACGGCAAAGTTCTATTGGAAGAATTGGATCTAGATGCAGAAGCCAGCAAATGTGTCGGCGAAATGGCAGAGTGGATTGGCAAAAGAGTGTTCCCCGGAGAATCAGAGTGGCAAAGGATGCTGGTCCAGCGATTGTGCATCGTTAGCGACGATGTTCTAAGCTTCCTGCTTGATACTGCTACAGAGATATTCTCACGGATAAGGATGCAAGAAGATGCCAAGACAGTGGCAAAGGGTGGACTATGGTACGAAGAGGCTCTGCCAGCCGAGACAATTCTTTCCGGCATTATCGTAGCTTCTCCAGTGAAAGCCACTCCTGATCAGGTTTTTGCCACGATTGAGCACTTGACCCGCAAACCTCTTCAGCTGGGTGGCAAAGCCAGTGTGGGGAGAGGCCTTTGTCGTGTCACGGTTGTAGGGGGGAATTAGCGGTGAGGACGAGAGATCAGGATTACGCTGGGAAAATATCCGATCAGGTGGCTCGGATAGCTAACGCTGACGAAGAGTTCCGAACAAAGTACGGTTCAATGTCTCATAGACTACCGGTATTGATCCGAACTGCAGGGCTGGCCCAAGCCCTCGGTTTTGTTGAATCCAGAGGGACACCCGGGCAAAAACAACTCCTTCAAGACATAGCAGAAGTTGTCAGAGTGCCGGACATTTGCGGACGTAGCCGACAGGCTGATCTCGGAGAGTATATGAAGCTGACAAGAGATGTTATGGCGGCTTTGGTCTGGTACAAGCGTTTTGCTGAATCACTGCTGGATGTTAAACCAGGTGCGGATGACAACGAAGGTGCGGGTGAGTAAAGTGACAAGACGAGACTGTTTGGCGCAAGTACACATAAGGCGTACAACTAATGCAAGTCTCTGGTTGCATAAGTTCATTAGAGATCAGGAGTCCGGGGGTGAAAGTCGTCGTCTACTTGTACAAGAAACAGCTGGTATACCACAACCCGAATTCTACCTTTCCTGGTTCAACCGCTGGAAGAAAAGCTTAGAGGAATGTGGTGCTAGGTGCCGGGAAGCTGAAGTCATAGGACGTATGGTAATTGGATTAGGAGAGGACAGTGTGCTCGAGACTTCTATTACGTTGCACCACACATTGGGGGTTCCTTACATTCCAGGGACAGCTCTTAAGGGGCTGGCAACAGCTTTTGCAAGACAGCAGTTAGGTGATGATTGGTCTGTAGGACAGATCAACGGTGCTTATTCCATAATGTTCGGCAATACTGACAGTGAAGGATATGTTACTTTCTTTGATGCAATGCCTCTGCCAAATAAGAGTGAGCTTTTACCTGACGTGATTACTGTACACCACGTAGAGTATTACAATGACGGTACTCTTCCCCCTGCGGATTGGGACAGCCCGAATCCTGTACCATTTCTTTCGGCTAATGGTAGATACTTGCTTGCTTTGCTTGGACCGGAAGAGTGGGTTGAAGCTGCGTTTGATATTCTTACGTATGCTTTGGAGACATACGGGGCGGGTGCGAAGACGAGTAGTGGCTACGGTAGACTTAAGGTTGCTAAGCAGTCACTTGTTTCCTCAGGACAACGAGAAGTTGATAGCCTGATACGGAAAGTGAAAGCTGTAGGCAATAACGCAGTTGCAGGTTCAATAAATCATTTCTACAAGCGATGGAAGCAACTCGATGTTAACGCTGAGGAAAAACGACGTGCAGCAGAGGCTATAGTGGCTAAAGTCAGAGAAGCAGGGCATGAAAAGAAAATACAGGATAAGGAATGGTACAGGGAGTTGCTGACCTTTCTTGAATAGGCTTGTTGCCTAACATACAGTATTTTACGGATATCTTAATAGTTTATCGATGTTATAAACCATTTTTGCTTAATGGCGTCTGTTTTCTATGTGTAGATTGTGAACGTTTTTGAAAGAAGGAGTTGTTCAACTTACGATTGGAAGATTCGAAAAATATATCAAGGATGGAATCGAAGATGATATTGTTGAATTAAGGGCTTTTTCTCCACCACTACGCGACAGGTGCTTGATGGAAGACATCATAAGAGAAATAGTAGCCATAGCGAATACAGGTAAAGAAGGATATATACTATTTGGAGTCAATGATGCCGCAAATCGTATGAAAGGGCGAGAGGCTGTTCCAGGTGTTAAACAGACGTGTCCAGATGATCAGGTAGAAAGGGAGATTAATAATAAACTTGGTACGTTCACCGAACCTCGTCTCAGAATTAGATACTTTTTGTCTGCTTATGATGGCAAGAAGATTGGTATATTGATTGTCTTAAGATCAAAGAGCCGTCCTCATATGATAGCAAAGAATGGAGAGAAGCTGAGACGGGGAGATTACCCTGTTCGGTCTGGTACAACAACTGAGGTGCTTAGTCCTGATAAACTGAGAGAGATTACGCAGAGGTCAACTAAGAAATGCGTAACCGTTCTCAATTTCACGCATACTTTCAAGGATTTTCAAAGAGAACAGCTTGAAACAATGCTCGACTGTTTCGTGGAGCATATCTGGCCTGATAGTAAGATCGATGTTGACACTCATAGTCCCCTTGGGCCGCAGGTAAAGAAGCTCGTTGACGATCTCGGGTATACTCCTGAGGAATGGCAAGATGTGGGAAGATTTGTTGTTTCTCTTCCTGGGCTTTCCGACGTGGGAGCAGTGTTACTAGCTGAGCTTCATGGAAGAATGGGACAGTTTCCTGTTATTGTTAGGCGAGAAAAGCCTGAAGGGAAGCAGTTAGCCGAGTATGAGGTTGAAGAGGTTATTGATCTTTCTAAGATTAGAGATGAGGCTCGCCGCCACGGCTCCCATGTAGTTACTTTACCGGAGGCTCCGTGATGAGTCTTCACTGGCGGAATCCATAGACGTGTTTCTTGGCACACGGATACAATAGGTTTTCTGATTGCCTGTCGTAGGGCATGAGCAGTTGAGATTATTATACAAGACATGTAGAGAATGATTAAGAAAACATGAGGAATTCTTTAGGCTGGTGGTGGGGTAGTCTAGCAAGAACAGTTTTTGTTGTTGACCTCCGGTAGTACAAAAATCCAAGGAGGTCGACAACTGCGTGGATTGATTCATCTCTTATGTAGCTGGAAGGTCACTCATCAATAGGCACTCTAATAGGTCAACTTCGTTGTATGCTTCCAACGCCCCTTAAGACAAGGAGCTCACGGCGGACATGAGAACCTTTGGCCGTTCAATATAGGTTTTAACTTGAAGGCAAGGAGTGGATATGGGTGAGTGACGTAACTTCACTGGAAGACAAGCTTAACGAAGTATCTGAACGTTGGAAGTCACTACCGCTTGAGACCTCTGAGCAGAAAGTGGAAGCCATGAAGTTCTATTCCGAAGAAGTGTTTCCCCTCATACGTCAGGTGTTTGTGGCAAGAGAGGCTCCAAAGGTTACTGGGCCCGTATATGGATTAATCCTTTCAGTAGGTACATCACCTGAACCGCTGATCCTCTCGATTTCCGCTGTCAACCCTGAGAAGGTATTGTTTCTACCTACACCTCAAACGGAGTATTTGCTTGACACTATTGTTGAGAAGACTAACCTGAAACCGCGACAATGGGACAAGAGAACCGTTGACCCATCAGACCCAACCGATACTTATCGAGAGATAAAGAAAGCTTGGGGTAGATGGGGGGAACGATGTGACATAGCAGTTGATTTTACAGGTGGAACGAGTGCTATGGGGGGAGGGGCAGCGATGGCAGGTGCATTCCTTGGTCTGCAACTCATTTATATTGCCAGTAGCAAGTATCTTTCGGATCCATACAGGAGACCTGAACCAGGGTCAGAATATCTTAAACTGGTACCTAATCCGTATCTTGTTTCCGGCGATTTAGAAGAAAAGGAGGCTGCTAACCGGTTTAATCGGTTTGACTTTGCGGGAGCTGCTGTTATTTTGGAGAGCCTTGCGAAAAAAGCAGCTAATCCTAGGCCCTATGAGGTCTTAGAGAGTCTTGCGTTAGCATATAAGGCTTGGGATGACCTTGATTTCTCACAGGTTTGCTTTAATCTACAGAAGACAATTGATACGGTGGAGATGCTTTTCTGTCATAAACAAATCGATCTCGGTTTCGGATTGGTGCAAAACATAGAGCTATTGAAGATGCAACTTGAGCGGCTGGGAGCAGTTGCAGATCTTATGCCACGTAAATACGAGGAATCTGCGTTACCACTCCTTCAAAACCGAGATGTTACTGCTTCACTTCTGTTCACCATCTATGCAAGTGCAGAACGCAAGGAAACTCGCGGGGAGTTCGATACTGCTTCGCTTCTTCTCTATAGGCTTGCTGAGCTAATGGCGCAGCGTAGACTTGCCTCGTATAACATTGACACAGGCAAGCCTGACTATACTACAGTCCTTAAGTCCTTTTCTCGTGAACAACTCATGAAGAGAATTAATGCCATTAGAACAACCTTAGGAAAGGGGCGTATATTGGATCTTCCAAGTCCGATCGCCCTAGCGGACGGTTATATGCTTCTTGAAGCGCTTAATGATCCTTATGGGCTTGCTCCGGCAGGCATTAACTGGAACAGGTTTCTTGCCGAAACAAGGCGGCGGAATTACAGCATATTAGCTCATGGTTTTATCTTCATATCTGAGAAGCAGTACACCCAATTTAAACGGATGGTGTCTTCACTGCTTGATTTATTCTGTACCGTAGAAGATCTTGAACGTAACACATTGTATCAGGAACATGAGTTTGTGAATCCTTGGCTTAAGGTGTAGTTGGTTTTAGAGCCTCTGATCTGGTCAAGCCTAAGCGGACATCAAAAAAGTCGACTCGTTAACTCTCTCAAAATCACACGGTGAAAGATATCCGTTTGCTGAATGCAGTCTCTGACGGTTATAGAACACTTCTATGTATTCCC
>Ga0209537_1005033_pt1 | contig 10762 bp, 7 predicted proteins | sample BioPla4DNA1_FD_187698 | JGI IMG/M metagenome (GOLD analysis project Ga0209537, IMG submission 187698) | Biogas fermentation microbial communities from Germany - Plant 4 DNA1 (SPAdes) (version 2) | ecosystem: Engineered > Bioreactor > Anaerobic > Digestate | place: Bielefeld, North...
AGTGCCTCCACGTCTTGTTATGATTGCCTCGCCCATTATCTCACCACCCTTATCTGAATTGGTAACGAAACCGTTGGTTTTTCAGTTGCATAAAATGTTATGGAGCCGTTGGCTGTTACTGCTCTATAAATATACCCCCATGCTTCAATCCGCGCCTCGTCTGTGGAATATGTGCCAGACATCACAATGTCTATAATAGGAGTATCAGTAGCAAGAATACCGCTAACGGATACAGTTTTTGTGTATGGGGCAGATGTGCCAGACCATGTAGTATTAAGAGTAGCCGTTAGAACAGCATGCTTAACGTGACCTAAATTGCTTAATGTCGCTGTTTGTGCAGCGTGGTTATCAACAGTATCCTTCCTTGCAATGTCATCACTTGCTGACGGCACAGCAACCTTAGCCCGCCCGTTTGCGTCACGCATCATTATGCGGTTTGCGGTAGCTGCGGAGGTTGCACTATGTGCAGATGTAAGTGCAGCATGAGTATTTACCTTAGCCTGTGCATCATTTTGTATATCAGTAAAATGTTTACCATCAATAGTATCAGCATCTTTAGCATCCAAAATTTCCCATGTTGTCCCATTCCAATATTTCATCTTAGCCATAAAAAATATCATCTCCTTTAGTTGCTTTTTTGTTTCCAAAACAAAATATCTCCTGTCCATATAAAAACAAACAGGAGATATTTTAATAAAACTAAAATTTTATATTAATTTGTATCAATCCATATGTCATTAATTACTGGATATTCTGGTGTAGTATTACCTACACTTATTTTTATACCCGTTGGTCTATCTATAGTATTATAACAATCAAATCTACTAAGCCATGTTGTATTTGCATCATAGGGCAGCGGCTGTCCGCTCTGGTACACTGCCAGTATTTCTGCGTCTGTACGGGCACGGTTGGAGATGCGGAGGTCGTCGAATAGCATGTTAGCAAAATATGTATATATACTTCCATTCTTGGTACACCCAAGAAAAACTTTTACAAGATTGGTCATTTGCCCATTTGTTGCAATGCCAGCAGATACTACTCGACCATTATATATTAGTGCCAAATCATATCCTGTGCCATTCCATTTGTACCTAAAGCCAACATGAACCCAATCTGTATCAGAACTTATGTCGGTTGCCCTTATAAAAAATTGAGCGGCATTAGCAGGTCGCCAATTTAGCTCTAGCCCTGTCCCAGTTACATTATATCCCAAAATTATCCTATCTTGCGTTGCGACGGGCTCATTCACTGTAAATATATCGCGCCTTCGGACATACGAATCTTGTGCCATGACCCAGCACTCCACCGTCCCTTCCTGTGGATTCAACACCCCCGCCGTGGGGATGGTCAGCGTTTCCGCTGCCCTTGTCCCGTCAATGAAGGATGTGGCATAGGGCTTTTGCTCCAATTGTGGCGCAGTTATCCATACAATATCCCCTACATTGCCTGAGGGAAAAAAGAAATGCACTCGACAATACCCTGTGCCCGTGGTGGTGAATTGAACCGTAAGCCTGGTAAAATCCGTTCCCGGTACATTAGGGCTTGAGTATACTTGCCCATTATCCGACCTATCGTGACACCAAATCCTGACAGGTCTACCCTGAGATTTTACAAAGGCACTAATGGTATAAACTACCCCAGGTGTAGTTGAAACGGCGAAATCTTTATATATAACAGCTTGTCCTGTGCTTTCAATGACACTTTTTATTATATTTACACCATTAAATAGTCGTCCCGTTGTCTCAATTGTTCTGGTTTGTGTACCCCAGACTAGAGCCCATCCATTCTGAGCATTCCAATCAGCTATCGGTATAATATTCTCCGTCCCTTCCTCCACCATAATCGCCTTGCCAAACTTGCCTTGTTCAAAGCGGGGAAGGTTCATATTGACAAGTGTACCATCACTTAAATATGCTGTCGAAGAACGTGTAAAGGTATACAATGAATCTAATATGAACGAATTATTTTTTATTAATCTTGTAGTGTTAATACTTATGTCAGCACTTCCATCAAAAATAGCATTACCTACAATATCTCCACTTAATGATATTGTCCTTGCTGTAGTTAATTTATCTGCTGTTTCTGCTCTATCTACAATTCCATCACTATCAGTATCATACTGACTTTTCAGCATATCACCATATCCACTTGCACTTAAAGCGTTTTGTACGAATTTTGTTGTTGCTATTTGGTTAGTATTCGTTCCATTAGGAGCAGTTGGAGCAGTAGGTGTACCTGTGAAGGCAGGGGATGCAAGTGGAGCTTTTGAATCTATTTCAGCTTGTATATCCTCAGGAGCTGGTGTCCAGTCGGTGACTTTATTGCCTCTTTCTATTTGTGGGCAAGTGAAATAAGTTACCTCTCCTACTCCTCTGGCTGGATAGAAGTTAATAGATACATTTTCTATATCAGCGTCAGTATTATTTGTATAAGTTACGATTAATCTTTCCCATTCACCGTAATTGTTCTTTGCAGATACTGATTTTAATGTTGTATTTTTATGAAATATTAAACGGGCTGACTCTAAAGTAGGTTGCTGTTCATGTTTTATCCATATCGAAGCTGTAAATGTTTCTCCCTTTCTTATAGTAATACTTCCTATACTTGTTGGTGGTGTTCCTGTAATCTTTTTTATTGCACGATAGACTGGTTGTCCATTGAAAGTTTCATCTGTTTTTGTTACGGTTTGATATTGATTATCGTGCGAATAATCTCTTATAAGGGCTAAGTTCCTACCACCAATCTCAAGGTTATCAAATTCTACTTTATCAACCTTACTTGCTGGGTCAAAATTGCCCTTGTGCCATATATCGTTATTATTAAATGTTAATTCTCTTCCTAGTAATTTCATATTTACACCCCCCTTATCCTGTTACTACAACCCGATATTGTCCACTAGATGGGGCTGTTGCAAAAAGCAATTTTATTTTATTAGTATCAACTATTTGAACATCAGTAATAACCTGAGAATATGGACTTACATTTTCTCTTACTAAAACTGTTACATCCATTGTATTCAAGCCATGGTTTACCGTTATCGCTGTTGCAGAGCCGTTACCAATATCAGTAGCATACTTTTTTACCGGTGTATATCCAAGGGCTGTAGTAACATTGGAGCTTGTAATTTCACCTCGTATAGTTGCCGACGATTTATTCTCAACATTACCTAATCCTACATCAGCCTTTGAAAGTGTGACAGCGCCTGTTTTTCCTGCCACAGACTTTACAGCTTGCAAAGCATTTATTGCTTGCTTTGTCCTAAGTGGTGTCATATATTTACTACCTGATGTTCCTGCTTCAGCTTCAGCTTGTGTAGCTATACCATAGTTTGATACACTACCCAATCCAACTTGTGACTTTGTAACGCTATGAGGGTTGTTTGTTAAGTTAGCATGAGTATCTACTTTAGCTTGTGCGCCTTCAGGAGTTTCTCTTGTGCCTATCTCTGTCATTACAGTAGTAGCAAAATTAGGGTCGTTTCCTAAAGCTTCTGCCAATTCATACAGTGTATCTAATGCCTCTGGAGCTGAATTAACTACTGAAGCAACTTTGTTATCGGCATAAGTTTTTGCACTAGCTAATGCCGCATCTGCTTTTGACTGAGCGCCAGCAGGAGTTTCTTTGGCATCTAAAGCCGCCTGAAGCCCATCTACATTAGAAATAACGTGGTTGTGACTGTCGTCTGCTACCGTTGTTGTGATAGAAACATTTGCAGAACCGTCAAAGCTTACTGACCCAGTTACATCACCAGTTAGACTAATTGTTCGTGGTGTTGTAAGTTTTGTGGCGCTAAGAACACTCTTAGCACTATCTGCGGTATTATCAACGTTTCCTAGTCCAACGTCAGACTTAGACAATGTCCCCCATGAAAGACTTCCTGCCGTAGCACCAGCCTTTAAGACCTTTCCATTGTTCGTTGTTCCAGTTGCAGGTACATGCAAATTTCCGTCACCTGTAGGATGTGTATAAGTATTTGTTATAGTTACATCTACTGCATCATTAGTGGCATTATCAGCAACAGTTACACTTATATTAGTACCATCTTTAAAGTTTATTTGCTTTCTTGTTCCAGTTGGAGTTGTACTGTTTTTAGATACTGCTACTTTTTGATTACTTGAATTGGGTTTTACATCTGCTTTTATTTGATTATTAGTATCATCATAAGTAAAATCTATAGTTGATGTATCTGTTAATATAGCACCTATAGCATCTTGAGTTACTTCATTAAAATCTGTTATTTCTGAAGAAGTATGTGTATGAGATACACTAGCTTTCGCATCCAATATAGATTGTAAATTGTCAATATTACTTATTACGTGATTATGACTATCATCTACTACTGTAGCATTAATAGTTACATTACTACTTCCATCAAAATTTGCTGAACCTGTTACATCACCAGAAAGACTTATTGTTCGTGTCGTTTGTAACTTAGTAGCAGTAGCAGCATTACCATCTGCATTTCCTGTAATACTTGCAGGAAGTTTGGCATTTGAATCAAGTCTTAATAATTTATTTGCCGTTGCTGTTGTTGTTACTTCTGATGAATCTAATTTATTACTTACGGTATTCCAAAGATTTCTTTCATCACTTGTAATATGTCTAATTGCATCTGATATATGTGATACTGCACTATTCCAGGAATCAACTAAAGTTTGAGTAATAGATTCCAGTAAAGATAAATTGCTATGGCTATGTGAAGTCTCACTAGAGCCAGTTACAACTTTTTTAGCAGTATCTACATACATATCTTTTGTATCACCATTTGGCATTTCAATCCTAACAACTTCACCAATTTCAGGCAATAACCCTGCACGAATTTCAACATGCTCAAATAATTCGTTATTCATTAGAATATTTGCAGTACCATCATCATTAAGTGATTGTATAACTGCCTTTTTCTTTTTATTAAACTGTGCTTTATTAATAGCGGTATCAATTAAAGATTTAGCAGTTTCTAACCATATTTTAGCTTTCCTAATATTATCAGCCATACAATCACCTCCAATCTCTTATTTTCCATAATCCCAAATTCATAATAGAATCATATCCCATATCATAACTTATGTTTTGAATATAATAATTTCCTTCTGTACCATTGTTTTTATCTAAAACATATATTACATCTCCAATGGTATGACTAAAATTTGGTACAATACTTGATTTAACTTCTTCTACTATCATAATTCTTTGCAGTAATTCCCAATTAGCTCTTTCTTTTGCTAATTCTACAGTAGGTATTTTATCATCTTCAATTAATTTAAATCGTTCCCCAATTTTATTAATAGATAATTCACTACCAGTCAAATCCTGTGCAATAGCTTCAATTATAATACCATTTGATTTTGTCATACCAACTACTTTAATTGAATTACGAACATCAACCCAATTTATATTTCTTGTTGATTCTAAATACAACCCATCTGTTGTATAATACCATGATGGAGCAATACTATTATAATCTTTTGGTTGTAATGCTTTTCTAAAAATAAAATAGCCTTCATTGTTATAAAAGGCTTCATAAGATACAATTTCACAAATTTCTTTTATTATATCTGCTATAGTAGAACCTTTTTCTTTTTCAATAGTATAGGGGAGAAGAACATCACATGTATCTATAATGTACTTTTTTTCTCCTGCAACATCTTTAATTAATGTTCTTATAGCTGTATCAACTCTTGTATTCAACTCTATAATAAATTTATTCTTTAATTCACCTGCAACTGTACCATCTAATAAAACCCATTTGTCTAAACCTTGAACTGTTACCTCTTTTCTTGGAGAACTAGAATAAAGTGAAGGATTTCCTAAAACATAAACACCTTGGTTATAAAGTAAATATTGATCATTATTATATTTATATCCTGCTTTTAATCTAAATTTATTATTAATCCACATTTTAGAAGTAGGGGAAGGAATATATTCTCCATTTAAGTTTTTGACTGTAATATTACAACTTCTTCGATTGTTTTTTGTAGAATCAAAATTTGCATTTCCCTGAATCACGTCTAAAGTAACTTCTTCTAAAACATTTTCATATGGGTCTAACCATTCTATAACATATACATATTTCTTTATATGTGAATTAATAATATCTATTTCCCATTGTAAAGACATTATCACCACCTGCTTTTATATTAAGATTCAGCCACTTCCACCCAATCAAACGAAATTGTAGATATATCATCCATATTTCCTAAAAGAACACCTATCATTGGTGTTCTTCTGCAAGTATGGGTATCTACACGCCATATATCCCCATAAGGAGATTTTAAATATTTAGGTTTTCCGTTATTGATAAAATCTTCAACTTTCTTTCTATAATTAATATTGGTTTCCCAGAATGAATCCACTAACAAGGCTGTAATAGTTCCACTTTGATATTTAGCGTTACCATAAGATACAATAGGATATTTATTAAATCCTAAATACTCATTTCTTTGCCTGTTAGTAGTAATATCTGATACTTGTAAATTTGCAAAAAACGGATATGCTTCTTCTTCGTCACTTAACCACCAATATTCAAAACTAATCTTTATCTGAATGACATGAGCAACACCTTCAATATCCCCAGACATAGGAATAACTTCATATTCATAAATTACGTCTGTCTGAGGGGATGTATCTAAATAATAGAAGTTTTCATCTGAACTCATTGGAACAATAGCTAAATCTTTAAAATTAATATCATCAATTTTCCTGCGTCTAATTTTCCATCTATCTATTGGTAAACCACCTAAAGTAACATTTCCTGCTTCTAAATTATTTTGGAATGTTGCTTTTAGAAATGTATCAATTTGCCAATCAAATTTGTTTGTATTTTTTATATCGCCAGACTGACTAATATATAATTCATCAGAAATTACATTTTTAAATTCTACTTGATAGACATTATTTTTGTTAGATGTAGCAAGTTTACTTTGAACAGGAAAATTACCTATAGTATCTAAACCTATAATCATAAAACCACCCCCCTTATACACTTGTATCTAACCATACAGGGCTTATATTAGGATTTTCAGGTGGGGTAGAAGATATGACAATAGGTTGTGAATCATAGAACAACGTCCAGTAATTTGTATCTGTAGGCAAATTACCAGTGGAAGGAGCAATACAATAATATATTTTATTATTATATCGTACTGCATTTTGTGGTTGATAGGATATTGCATTATTATATTCGCCTAAAAAAACTAAACCCAAACCAGGTACTCCTTGTTTGCCCCTATATGCAATTTTAGCCCAATGAGCGTCATTTACATCTCCAACAGGTATATTGCCTAAGTTATTATCGTGCTTAGAAAGATATGTTTCAGAATCATATGTAACTACATTCCACTTTTGATAAGTTACAGTATTATCATATTGTCCTTTGACAGTGAATTTATTTAAAACTTGTTCAAATTCTTCTTGCCTAGACTGAAAGTATCCATCAACATTATCCTTAGTAAATTGCTGAGTTGCTTCAATTGCACTTGCCATTAAATTAAAATCTTCAGTACTCAAAATATAATTACTCAAAATATTACTTAATTGCTGAAGTTCATTTTGTTCTTCTGTGGTTAAGGTAGAACGCTTTCTTAATTCTTGGTATCTTGCAATATTACTAGCTTGTGACTGAGAAAAATCTTGTAATCTTTTTAGTTTATCAACCTGCATAGGGAACTGTGATTCAGCCATTACAAATCACCTCACGTTAAAATCTCTGTGTATATGTCAGCTAAATCTGAATAGTAATTTATTCCGACATATACTATACCTCCATTAACTGGACTAATTAAATCAGATTGAATATGATAAAGGGTATTGTAGAAATTCTTATAAAAATGGAATTTACCAGAAGTGTCATTATCATAAATCCATTCTATCCATATATCACCTAATAAAGTTTTTAATCTCAAAATCTCTGTTTTACTATCTCTTACAACATGGGGAAATACACCGATAGAAGTTTCTATATCATAGGTAATAAGTTCATTTTTTAAGGGTATCCAGTCTAACCATAGTTTTAAGTTAAAATTTTTAAAATTCGGCATACCATCAGAAAAGGCAATAACTCCATTTGTTAAATCTACTTTGTCGTTATTTATAAAAGAAATTGTACCACTAACAATATTGCCAATTATCTGAGTTACTCTCCAACTTAATCTTACTCCTGCTTTTTCAGGAACATTTTCAGCTTGCAATTTTATGGCACTAGCAGGAACTTCATACCTAACATAAAATGAAATTTTGCCTGTAGTAGCAATTAAATCATCCTGTGAACGTACTTGTAATTCTATTTTGTAATTTTTTTCATTATGTAATCCTTCAAATTTATATTCTATTACATCGCTGTATTGAACGCCAGTTGTACCTATGATGTAATCATTTTCATCGTACAAAATCATCGACCATGACTTTATAGGTACACCTTCGTTTTGTGAATATATACCTTGAAACAAGTAAGATGCGTTCAAAATCTCTGAACCATCAGAAATATTTGTAAAACTACAAGTTGGTACACTACTACATTTTAAAATAATCCAATCACTGGTTGCTGATTCGTTATATTGATTCCAAACTGTAATTCTATATTTATAAACAACACCATTTACTAAAGTGCCACCCAAAACAGTATGAAACGTATTTAAAGAAGATACTTTTGAAGTATCATATACTAATTCGTTATCTTCATTTCTATAAATCTGTATTTGATAGTGATATTGGCGATCTCCGTTATTCACCCAAGAAATAATAATATTTTCTCTGCTATCTCTACTAACATTGTTAGGTGATATATTGCTAGGTTTTAGAATCATAAATTCACCACCCTTTTTAAAGAAAAGGGGATTAGATTATTCTAATCCCCGAAATTACTTATATTGAATTGCTAAAGTGGGTAATAATTCTACGAAAGATTCTGCATCTTCTGTTACAACTTTATCTATATGTATATGATAAGTATCACCTTGTTTTATATTACTATTCGATTGCAACATTGTTTTTTGCATTTCTGACATTGATAAACTAGGGGAGAGAGGGATTCTAAATTTTAGAACTCCACTCATTATATCCACTAACTTTTCAAAGGCTTTTGTTTGTTGCGGAGAAAGAACACGTTCTGGCTCAAGAGTATCTTTGTAAATAAATCCCTTGCCAACTGCCAATCCACCTTCATCATATGCTCTCGAACCATCTGGTTTTCGCCATACACCATGTTCATCTCTATACCAACCCAACGATGTACCTAATATTAAGTTTTCATCAGATAATCCCTGTTTTTCTTCAGGTGAAGTACTAAACCAAGCCTGTGAATTTTGCTTCATTTTTTCTATAATGCTTTGTTCTGTTTGGCTGTTTATGTTATTATTCGCAACATTACCAATATTGGTAGGTACTGTAACTATTTCTAAAGAACCTGGATTCTTCATACTAGCAACAGCTTGATTATATAAACCAATTGCTTTGATAGCTTTACCTAACGCTTCTTCATATGAACCTCCAAGTTCTTTAATTTTACTGATTAGCATATCCCACGATGTAATTTGTTCTTCGGTATTAAATTTAACTAATTCAGTTTGGGCTTCAAGATAATTTCTTAATAATTTAATATCTGCATCATATTCTCTTTCTTTCTGTTTAAGCCCTTCCCGAATTATTTCTATTTGTTCTTTTAGTTTACGGATTTCAGCTTCACGAGCATTTTCAATTTCCCATCGAGTATAATCTTTTTCCATTTCTTTTAGCTTTTCCTGAGCTTCTTCTAATGCTTTCGGATCAGCTATATATTGTACAGTACCATCTGCACGAATAATTCTAACATTACGCTGTTTTTGGATATTAGCTACTAATTCACGCTGTTTTGCTAAATCAGCAAGTCTTTTCTGACGTTCTTCTTGTTCATTTAATAAGTCATTTTGCTTTTCGAGACTATCTATTTTAGCTTGAATAGCGTCAATTTCTGCTTGAGCAGCTTCTTGTGCTGTTCTCTTTAATTCTTCTATAGCGTTTATCTGTTTATTTATTCCATCTGATATATAACTAAAATATGAAGATATTAATTCTTGTACTTTTTTACTTTGTGCTGTTTCTAATTCTGTCACAGCATTAGTTGTAGATTCAATCTCTTTTCTTACTTTCCACCATTCATTACTAGCTTTTGCATTGGCTTCATTTAGAGAAATTGTTGATTTAATTAAATCATCTGTTTCTTTTCTAAGTTTATTGGTTGCTTCGGCATCTTTGCCTTTTAATTGATTAAGACGTTCCATATTTCGTATGACTAATTCATTAGCGTTTCTGTCATAAAAAATATCAAAACCCAATCCTTGAAGCTTTCCAACATTTTGTTGAATAACACTACGCCTAGCTTCTGCAAGTTGATGCAATATCTTTTGTTCTTCTTTATATAAATCAATACGTTTAGATAAAAGATTAATTTTATCTTCTTCTTTTGCTAAATCAGTTAAAATTTCATTACGTTTAATTTGATCATTAACTTTAGATAATGCGTCCTCAAGCTGCTGGAATTGATTGATTTCGGATTCGTAGATTTCTGTAGATTTAGAAGAACTTGATTTAGAAGAAGATACACCAAAATTGGGATCTGAAAGTAATTCTAATAATTTCTTATTTCGTTCTTTTAATTCTCCGACTTTTAATATAGTATCATTTATTAATTTTTGTTCATTAAATGACTGCTTTATTTTTTCATATTGCTCTTTTGACCATTCAGTTATTTTATCTCCAACAGTTATACGATTTTTTGAATCGTCAAATT
>Ga0209537_1005064_pt1 | contig 10724 bp, 8 predicted proteins | sample BioPla4DNA1_FD_187698 | JGI IMG/M metagenome (GOLD analysis project Ga0209537, IMG submission 187698) | Biogas fermentation microbial communities from Germany - Plant 4 DNA1 (SPAdes) (version 2) | ecosystem: Engineered > Bioreactor > Anaerobic > Digestate | place: Bielefeld, North...
TAGAAACTAATGTAGCCTATCGCTGGTTTCTAGGATATGGTCTACATGATAAGATACCCCACTTTACTACATTTGGAAAGAACTATGTTAGAAGATTTAAAGATACAGACGTATTTGAAAAAATATTTATGCGTATCCTGGAACAAGCAATAGATGCAGGATTCATAGATACAGATGCAGTCTTCATAGATTCTACCCACGTAAAAGCTAATGCCAATAAGAAGAAGCACAATAAAGTTAAATTAGAAAAGAAAATGCGTAGCTACCAAGAATTACTAGACAAAGAAATAAATGAAGATAGAGAAGTACATGGCAAGAAGCCCCTTGATATGAGCAAAAAAAAAACAGAATACAAGGAAGTAAAGATAAGTAAAACCGACCCAGATAGTGGAATGTTATATAAAAGTGAGAAGGAAAAATGCTACGCATATTCTTTCCACACAGCTTGTGATAAGAACGGGTTTATACTTGGAATAGACGTAACTGCTGCTAATGTCCATGATAGTGCAATGTTTAAAACAATATTAGATAAGGTTAAAAGAAACTTAGGCAAACCAAAGTATGTAGCAGTAGATGCTGGATATAAAGTTCCGTATATAGCTAAATTGTTAATAGATCAAGAAATTAGGCCAGTAATGCCCTATACAAGACCTAGGGGTAAGAAAGAATTTTTTAGAAAACATGAATATGTATATGATGAATACTATGACTGTTACATATGCCCAAACAATCAAATATTAAAGTATAGTACAACCAATAGGGATGGCTATAGAGAGTATAAATCAGATCCTAAAATATGTATAAATTGCCCAGATATAAACAAATGCACAAATAGCAAAAACCATACTAAAGTTGTTACCCGTCATATATGGGAAAATTATATGGAGGAAGTCGAGCATTTAAGGCATACAAGCATTAATAAAGAAATATACGAGATGAGAAAGGAAACAATAGAACGTGTATTTGCAGATATGAAAGAGAAGCATGGCATGCGCTGGACAACCCTACGGGGCTTAAAAAAAGTTAAGGCGCAGGCGATGCTTATTGCTGCTTGCATGAATTTAAAGAAGATAGCGAATTGGATGTGGAGGTCCAGGAAAAATGGACCAAATCCATCCAATCCATGCGTTAATATGCATGGTCTTTTATCAAATTTATATAGTTTTATTATTTGTTCATTAAGAAACACGGTTTCCATAAAGAAGGAAACCGTGTTTTGTCTACAAACTGAGGCAACCGGCCGAAGCCGGTTGCCTATAAAATAAGGATGGCTATTATTTTAACCAATACCCCCTAATACAACTCCTGCTATATATACTATTATGGTAACGCCGCAGAATACATATTTGGTCATAGGTTCGAACCAGCCACCGATTTCGCCAGTTCTTCCCTTTTGTATTTCTTTCTTTGCAAAGTCGGTTCCAAATAGCCAGTAAAGCATAATAGCTGCTAAGGCTGCACCTACTGGATTTATATAGATTGAAACGATATCCATCCATTCTCCCACTATACCCTGGATTAATAAACTAACCACTAATCCTATTACTCCTATAGTAAGGCTGGCTTTAGTCCTTGAGAACTTAAATTCATCTTGTAAAGCTGCGATGGAAGTCTCATATAGGTTTACTATAGAGGTAATGGCCGCAAAGGTAACTGCAACGAAGAACACTATGGCCACAATGGATCCACCTGGCATATTCTTAAAGAGATTTGGTAGATGGATAAATAAAAGTCCTGGTCCTCCCTGGGATAATTGACTACCTGTAGTTGCCATGGCTGGAATTATTACGAAGGCTGCTAGTATGGATGCTAGGGTATCGAAGATAGTAACTATCCTAGCATTATATAGTATATCTTCCTCATCCTTCAAGTAGGAGCCGTAGATTACTGTACCACTTCCACCTAAGGATAGGGAGAAGAAGGCCTGACCTAAGGCAAAAATCCAGACTATAGGGTCTGCTAAGCCCTTAGGATCGAAGGTAAAGATGTATTTATATCCATCTGATGCTCCTGGTAGGGTAGCTATATAAATAGCTAAGCATACGAATAATAAGAAAAATAATGGCATCATTACTTTATTTACTTTTTCAATTCCCTTTGAGATACCAGCATTCATAATGAAGAAGGTTAACAAGATGGTGATTATAACCCAGATGGTGTTACCAAATGAGGAGGCCATTTGTCCAAAGGCAGCTCCAAAATCATCGATGGTAGCTGGTGCTAGGGTTGAGCCTGTAAATGTTCCTACGGTATACTTTAGGATCCAGCTGATAACCACCGTATAACCTATGGCTAGCAGTAAGCTTGCAAAGGTGGGTATAAAGCCTAAGGCCCTACCAACTTTTTCTTCCCTTCCACTATACTTCATGGCGTTGGCAAAGGCCCCAATGGGACCACTCTTATTGGCCCTTCCTAAGGCCATCTCGCTAAATACGCCAGTATAACCGATTAGTAATACGAAGAAGAGATAGGGTAGGATAAAGGTTCCACCACCATATAGGGATACCCTAGTGGGGAAAAGCCAGATGTTACCCATACCAACAGATGAACCTACGCAAGCTAATATAAAGCCCCAACGATCGGTAAAACTGTCTCTACCCGTGCTGTCTATGCTTACTTGATTCTTATTAGTCATGATCTCACCTCTTTATATATTATTTAGTAGCTTAAGGCTACTTACAAGGCCTAATTTATCAAAGTCATTATCCATAATATCATGATGGTTACATAATTGACAGCACTACCTACTTGACGGACTATTTTGAAAATATTTTATATGACTTTGGGATTTCTCCCAAAGTCATATAATTATCCTATTCAACAGGTTCTAGGTGGGCTTGGAAGTGGCGTAGGACTGGAGGCTCCCAAGTTATCCTATATCCCTTAACCTCTGAAGCCCTTTCCTTAATGGCTATTAGGGCATCTACTACTATATCCAGGTGAGCTTGGGTGTAGACCCTTCTTGGAACTGCAAGTCTGGTGAATTCGAATTCTGCCTGTAATTGTTCTCCCGTATCTGGGTCATTTCCTAGCATGTAGGAACCTATATCACATGTTCTTATTCCAGCTTCCTTATATAGTTCAACAGCTAGTGCTTGGCCTGGGAACTCATTATATGGGATATGTGGGAACATGGCCTTTGCATCGATGAATACCCCATGGCCCCCTACTGGTGCCTGATAGGCTATGCCCGCTTCATCTAATTTAGCAGCTATATATTCTAACTGACCTATCCTATATCTTAGGTAATCTTCATCTAGACCTTCATATAGGCCTACGGCTAGTGCTTCAAGGTCCCTACCTGAAAGTCCCCCATAAGTTGTAAAGCCTTCAAAGGAGATGGTGTTGCCCTTAACTTTTTGATATAGCTCCTCATCTTCCTTAATGCCCACAAGGCCACCCATATTAACTATGGCATCCTTCTTAGCGCTCATGGTAAACATATCCGCATAGCTGAACATCTCCCTAACTATATCCTTAATGGCCCAGTCCTTGAATTCTTCCTCCCTTTGTTTTACGAAGAAGGCGTTTTCTGCATACCTTGCAGCATCTATACATAGTGGAATGCCGTACTTCTTACATACAGCAGATACGTCCCTCATATTTTGAACGGATACTGGCTGGCCACCTGCTGAGTTGTTGGTTATAGTCATAACTACCAGGGCTATATTTTCCTTACCGTACTCATTGATCAGCTTTTCTAATTTTTCCACGTCCATATTACCTTTAAATGGGGCCCTTAGGGTAGGATCCTTGGCTTCTTCTACAACACAGTCTATAGCCCTGGCACCTGCTAATTCCACATGGGCCCTAGTAGTATCGAAGAACATATTGGAGATGGCATACTTTCCAGATCCCATCAATAGGCCGAACAATACCTTTTCAGCAGCACGCCCTTGGTGTACTGGCTGGATAAACTTATAGCCGAAGATATCTTGTCCTGCTTCTAAAAGCTTAAAGTAGCTCTTTCCACCAGCGTAGGCTTCGTCCCCCCTCATAACCCCTGACCATTGCTTGTCACTCATAGCACCGGTACCACTGTCGGTTAGAAGGTCGATGAAAACGTCTTCCCCTTTTAAATTAAAAAGGTTGTACTTGGCCTCCTTGATCTTTTCTTCCCTTTCCTCACGACTGAGCATCTTAATAGGTTCAACCATCTTAATCCTAAAGGGTTCAGCAACATATTTAATAGCCATATAAATCCTCCTTTTAATATTCTGAAAGTTCTATCCTGCTTTTAATATATCATACTGAATATTTTTTATCAATATGTTATTTATTTTTTATTAATTTTTGTTTTTTAATATAAAATCAAAGTAATATAAGGTATATTTGAGAATATTTTCTCATCCTAATAAGAAATATTGTTAGATTTTTGTTCTGTTGATAAAATTTTATTATTATCTTATAATGGGGTTGAAAACATTTACACTGGAGGACCAAAATGGGAAAAGATATTATGTTATATTATATGAAACTAGTGGAGTTTTTAGGTGTGGTCCTAGGACCTTCCTATGAAATCGTCCTATACGACTTAAGGAGGGAGGATAAATCCATCATCGCCATAGCCAATGGCCACATAAGCGGTAGAAGTGTGGGTGCCCCTCTTACTGAATCGGCCTTAAGGTCCATAGTTAAGAAGGAATATGAGGAAGTGGACTATAAGGCCAATTTCAACAGCGTTTTAAGGGAAAATCAGCTCCTCCGCTCCTCCACCCTCTATATAAAGGATGGAAAGGATAATTTGATTGGCCTCTTATGTATCAATTTTGACGACAGGGGTTTTAGGGAGTTGACGGATAAACTGATGAGCTTAATCCATCCCGATGAACTAATAAGTAAGAACACCTTTGAGCAAATGGAGGATATAATCTATTCAGAGGAATCCGATAGTATAGGAGCTAGCATTGAGGAGGTAGCAGAAAATGCCATTAGGAGGGTAATTAAAGATAGCTCCATACCCTTAGACCGTTTAACTAAGGATGAAAAGATGGAGATTGTAAAGGCCTTGGACGAAAAGGGTATCTTTATGCTTAAGGGGGCAGTACCCCTGGTAGCAAAGTTATTACACAGCTCAGAAGCTACTATCTATAGGTACTTAAGTAATATAAAGTAAAAAGGGACCAGCCGGTCCCTTTTTTATTGATGATAAACTATAATAATGGAGGTTTTTTTCTTATATAAATGATTTCTTCTACATATTAAGGATTTCTTCTGCATATTAAGGATTTCTTCTATACTTATGATTCTATTTTTAGTATCTTAATCTTTTCTATAATATCTTAATCTCCATCTATATGATTTATATAACCCTTCTGTATGGGATATCTTTATTTAAACCTAATATATCATCTATATTTTTAAGAAGGCCCTTTACATCCTCCAGAGTATAGTCTGCCATATGGCCAATTCTAAAGGTCTTATCCCTTAGGTCTCCATAGCCGTTGGAGATTTGATAGCCCCTTTCTCCTAATCTTGCGTTTAGAAGTTCTATATCGATATTCCTAGTATTTTTTATAGTAGTTACCGTATTAGATGCATATTCTAATTTAGCTGGCAGTAGTTGGAAGTGTTCCATGGCCCATCTTCTTACATACTCTGCCATTTCCCTATGTCTTGCAAATCTTTCCTCCAAACCTTCTTCTAGGATTTTATCCAGCTGATAATCCATGGCGTACATAAGGAGGATGTTGGGGGTAGAGTGGTATTGATAATCCAACTCCTCTACACATTCATAGATCTTTAACAGGTCTAGATATATGCCCCTATACTTTACCTTCTTAGCCGCCTCTACAGCCTTTTCTGAGATGCTGGATATGGCCATTCCTGGAGGAAGTCCAAGGCATTTTTGGGTAGATGCAATACAAAGGTCGATACCTAAACGGTCTACCTCGACCTTGATACCTCCTACTGAGCTGACTCCATCTAAGCACCATACCACCTCAGGATATTTCCTTAAAACCTCTCCAATCTCCTCTATGGGATTAGTAACTCCAGTGGCAGTTTCATTATGGGTTATGGTTACTAAGTCATATTTTCCTGTAGAAAGGACCTTATCTACTAATTCAGCCCTTACCACCTGGCCAGCTGGCACCTTAAATAGGTCAGCTTCCACATTGTTGCTGATGGCCATCTTATACCACAGATCTCCAAAATAGCCAGATGAAAATACTGCTGCCCTCTTTCTTGTACAGGACCTGATGGCACCCTCCATCAAACCTGAACCAGATGAAGTGGAAAGTAAGATTTGATCCTCTGTATATAAAAGCTGTTGTAACTTCCTACTTATGCCCCTTTGTAGATCAGAGGCGGTTTTAGTCCTATGTCCTATTATTGCTTTTGTCATCTGCTCCAACACATCTTCCTTAACATCAACCGGACCTGGGATAAACAATCTCTTGTGCATTTGATGCGCCTCCTTTTTTAATTTAATACAGAAAAGTCTTCTTAATATAAAAAAGCCCTTCGTCCACTAAATTGGGACGAAAGACTTTCTCTTCCGTGTTACCACCCAAATTGATCATAGGAATAGGGTATAAGGCTATATAATAAATAAAGCCTTCCATCCCTTATTAAAAGGGACGAAAGGCTAAAGCTTCCGCGTTACCACCCTAGTTGATCCAATGATCCACTCTTAACAGGATAACGGCTGTAAACCGTAATGCTTTTGGGCATAACCTCCGAGGTAGCTTAGATAAAGCTTAAGACCTACTTCCACCAAACGTAGGCTCTCTAGACTTAAGACATTTATCATTTTCCTCTTCATGGGTTTTAGGAATTTTTTACTTATTTATCTCTTATTTTTTTATTTATATCTCTTTTTAGTTCCTATTTTAATCTATACTTTTTATTTATTACTTATATATTATACACACTTTTGCACAATAATGCACTAACTTTTTTTATTTTTTTATAAAATTTTTTTGATATTATTCCATTATCTTAGCTAGGAAGTATTGGTCCTTTTCTAGGCCTAAATTAGCTATTAGGTCATTTAAGCTAGATAATTTAACTAGCTTAGTTATTATGGCTAAATCAAAACCTTCCTTCTTATTCTTTATTACTTGCTCATCGGTTAATAACTCCTTGGTCATATCCTCCAGCCTTTCTAAAATATCCCTAGAAGCCTTTGAAATCCTTAGGTAGTACCTACCCATAAGCTCAGAGTTTAAGTTGACCAAGGACTCCTTACCTAAAGGATTACCCTTCCTATAGCTATTTAGGGCGATATCTAAACAATCGGAAAGGACCGCATTGGCCGTTGGATCTTTTCCAGCCCCCGCTCCGTAAAACTTAAGCTCACCCACAAAGTTGCCTGTAAAGGAGATGGAGTTAAAAGCCATATTTACATTGGCAAAGTAATTATTATTCTTTACAATAGTAGGTTGGACTATGGCCGTAAAGCCGTTGTAGACCCTCTTGGCTTCTGCTATCAGCTTAATGGTGGAATCCATCTTCTTAATATTTTCCACATCTAGTTTGCTAATGTTGGAGATACCATAGAGGATTATATCCTCTTCTTGGATCTTCCCTTGTAAGGCCAGGCTAGCCAAGATCCTAAGCTTTCTTAGGGTATCGTGGCCTTTTACATCTGCCGTTGGGTCTGCCTCTGCATAACCTAACCTTTGGGCTATCTTAAGTACCTCATCATACTCCTTATTTTCATTGACCATCCTGGTCAAGATATAGTTACAGGTACCATTGAGGATACCCTGAACCTGGTCTATCCTATTTAGGGCCAATTGCTCCCTTAAGGGCTTCAAAACTGGTATACCCCCACCTACACTGGCCTCATAGAGGAAGGCCAGGTCTTTTTCGGCAGCCAGCTGGCTAATTTCTTCAAAGTACTTAGATACTACCGCCTTGTTGGCTGTTACTATATGCTTACCTGCCTTTAACCCCCTGGTAATATAGTCATAGGCGGATTCTAAGTCTCCCGTAACCTCCACCAGTATATCTATTTCTTCGTTCCCTAATATATCCTCAAAGTTATCCGTTAATATGATATCCGATAAGTCCACATCCCGCTTTTTATTTATATCCCTTACTAATGCCGTCTTAATCCTAAGGTCTACCCCGGTGGCAGCCTTAAGGTATTCCCTTCTTTCATTGATAATTTCAACAATTCCTCTACCTATTGTACCTAATCCTAGTAATCCTATCTTTACCATCACTTCATCCCCTTAAACCGTTAAATTATTAGATATTGTATCATATTCTTTTAAAAATGCAAATTTATTTTTCAAAAAAGTAAAAGAGTAATCTTTTTAGATTACCCTTAGTCTAGCATATTATCCTTAAACCATTGGATTATATCACTGGATTCGTATAGGGGCTTACCATCGATTAATAACATAGGCATCTGGTCTATGCCCCCTAGCTTAATCAGATCCTCCTGATTCTTAGGATCTGCCTTTATATCCATCATCTCAACCTCTATACCATTTCGCGCCATAAATTGGATTACCTTTTTACAAAATGGACAGCTTTCCTTATAATATAGCTTCAAATCCCTCATCTATTTCACCCCTATATATTTTATAGCTTCCTTAAATTTTTATTCCTTATTCCTATACCCAATTTGTATTAACTTAAAGCTAATATTCAAATTCCCTTTCTATATAAAGATCCTCTCCATCGGAAGTTATTATAATACTGCCCATTTCATCAGTCCTGAGGATTTCGATATTTTCCATCTCCAACTTTTCTATTACCTCCCAGTGGGGGTGGCCATAGGAATTATCTAATCCGCAGGATATCACCGCATACTGGGGATCAACTACAGCTAAAAATTCATCTGTGGTGGAACTGCTGCTACCATGGTGGCCTAACTTTAATACATCTGCCCTTAGGCTTTCTTCAGGAAATACTTCCAAGATCTCATATTCTGATGCCCTCTCAGCATCTCCTGTAAAGATAAAGCTGGTATTGCCAAAGTCCAACCTATTTACTATGGAGTAATCGTTTAAGCTGGAATAACTATCACTATTGGGCGCCAGTATTTCAAATTCAGCTTCACCTAGGCTATAGGTCATGCCAGGTTTAGGGCTAGTAACCCTTAAGCCCTTATTGGCTATGGCTTCTAATACTTCCTCAAAGGTCCTAGTATTGGCCGGTACCCTAGGCATGATTATAGTACCTATGGGAAAGGCCTCTATGATATCATCTAGTCCCCCTATATGGTCGGCATGGGGATGGGTGCCTATTACATAATCCAGCCTTTCTACCCCTTCATTTTGTAGGTATTCCACCAGGAATTCTCCATCCCAATTATTGCCAGCATCTATCAACATATTGTAAGTAGAATCGGTGTTTCTTTCCTGTATAAAGATGGCATCCCCTTGACCTATATCTATATAGTGGACTATTAGCTGGCCTTCTATAAAAGCTTCTTCCCCTATATAGTCCTCTATATAGTTGATTTCAATATGCTCACAAGCTGATAGGCTTAGGGTTAAAAGCAGGATAATTAACAGGGATAAAAGTATCTTCTTATTAAATTTCCTCATTTAGTCAACTCCTTCTAGACTTAATAGGTCATTTAAAGCTTAATAAGTTTTAGGTTCGGACTTTTAGATTTAAACTTAATAGTTATAGACTCAGACTTGATATTTTACCGAACAGCTATAAGGTTGATATTTACTATGTCTAAGTGATTTCGTATCAACAGGGAAAGTTTTTTAGCTATTAATATAATATGTATAAGATTATAGCAGTTAAAGGAAGATATTACTAATGCTTTCTAAAAAGAAAAAGGACCATCTAAATCCCTCCTATTTTAATTTATAGTCTATAGTCATCTATTAAGCTTACATACTAGTATCTCTTTAAACTATAATTTAATTATAGGGGATTTAAGATGAGCCTATTTTGACCTAGGTCAATAGAGCTTATTTTTACTTATATTTTCTTTAAAATTTCAAATCTCCTTTTGCCGATTTTCTGCCTTTCCAGTCTGGTGAATTTTTCATTCTTTACCTTCTGCTTTTTATCCATACAAAGGCCTAGGATGGTATCTTCCCCGGCCACTTCATATAGGGAATCCAACAGCCTATCAACCATATCTCCTCCATCCTGAGTCCAACTTACCAGCTGGCCATAGGGTAGGTCGGTTATAATGATATCCGGCTTCTCATCTAAGTCAATTGGTCCCAGAGCATCTGCCTGAAAGACCTTAAAGTCCATATCCTTTTTTAGCATTTCCCTTAGCCTAAGGGCGCTTTCCTTTGCCTCATAATGGGATGGCTTATTAAACTCCTCTATCATTTCATGGATTTCCCTTATCCTCTTATTTATTCCCTCCTGCCTTAAGAGGGACAGATTCTTCCTAGCCATCTGAACCATCTCTTCATCTATATCGCTGCCTATTATCCTATTTATAGTATCCTGATTTAAAAATCCTAAAACCGTAAGGAGGTAGCCACCGCCACAGCAGCAGTCGTAGAGGACTATATCCTCATTTTTGGTGGAATATTCCAGACACCTTCCGTAGATCTCCTGGGCCAGCCTTACTGGAAAGTTGGTCATCCCCCTAACCTGATACAAGACCCAGCCGCTGGAAAAGTCTTCATAGTTTTGATTTTTACCATATTTATAATCCATATAAAAAACCTCACAATTCTAATGTTATAGCTCCTTAGTCTTGCTCAATAAGGATACTATGCTTATATTCTACTATAATCTCATTGTCTTGTCTAAATCCATGGAAATTAAAGTTGACAATT
>Ga0209537_1005066_pt1 | contig 10716 bp, 17 predicted proteins | sample BioPla4DNA1_FD_187698 | JGI IMG/M metagenome (GOLD analysis project Ga0209537, IMG submission 187698) | Biogas fermentation microbial communities from Germany - Plant 4 DNA1 (SPAdes) (version 2) | ecosystem: Engineered > Bioreactor > Anaerobic > Digestate | place: Bielefeld, North...
TAATAAAACCTTAAACTATTTTATCATTATTATAAAACCTTACCCATTTTTGATGCTGGCCTATTTTCGCTCCTTTCCACGATTCGGGTTCCCGTTTTTCTTCTTTTGGGGAAAGGCGCCAGAATTGGGGGCGGAACCGGCTCTATGAACACAAAACCAAAAAATATTTAATCTATGAGTGCATATGCATATGTATGAAAACCAACAGACCAGTATGTCCCCGCTGCGAAAGCGGGAGTGTGTATGTCCGTAAGGACAAAACCATTGTCTGCCGTCGTTGCGGCTACGATTCTAGGAGTGATGAGAATGAGTGATTCGAAACGTCAAACGATTTGTTTCAGCGAAACTGGTATTGCTACACCTACTGACAACATCGAGCGGGTGCCTTTGACCGCTGGAGTAACATTTGTTGCACAGAAAATTGAGATTCGGCCGTCCCTCAAATACGGCGAATATGTCGTATTCGATGGCGAAGACCTTGAGGGAGGAGAGTTTCATGGATATTCGACGTCGGGGGTTATCCTTCAGCAAGCAAAGGCGCTCCTTGACAAATATGGAGGTAAGGATGGCACGCTTGCCGTTGGCGTCCTCTGTTCTGTAAAGGAACTTGTAAGCGAGTCAACCGGTAGAAAGTTTTACACTCTCATGTAAATTTTACAACGCTCTACTATGAGGGATGAGGAATGAGTAATTCGGAACATCAAATAATTCGCTTTGCTGAACTTGGTATTGGCACGCCTACCGATGACGTCGAACGGGTGCCACTAACCGACGGTATGGTCTTTGTTATACAGAGAATCGAGATTCGTCCGTCTATCAAATGTCCGTCTCTCGAATATGGTCATTACGTCATATTCGATGGCGAAAACCTCGATGGAGAAGAGTTTCATGGCTATTCGACGTCGGGGGTTATTCTTCAGCAGGCAAAAGCACTTCTTGAGCAGTTGGGAGGTGAGGATGGGAGGCTTTCCGTCGGTGTGCTCTGTTCTGTAAAGGAACTTGTAAGCGAGTCAACCGGTAGAAAGTTCTACACGCTGGTGTAGATTTTTCTACAACGTCCTACCTTTTATAACAGAACTATAGGTGGAGGATGATGCAAATGGGTAAATTAGTAGTTTCTATCCCTGATATCTATTTCAACGAGGACCTTATTAACGCAAAACTAATTGACTTCGTGCCCGTCATAGAAGATGACGGTAAAATCTATTTAGGCGAGATTGTCCTTCGCTTGGAGGATGGGCGCAAGGTTGCAATTGTGCCACAGATGCATGGTATGATTCCATGGCTCAATCTTAGGATTCTTGACGAAGATGATAGGATAGTGATGTACTATGCATAATCCTGGTGGTGACGTCGCCAGATGAACCAAAGACCGTCTTTAATGTTGAGATACGGAAAGTGTCCTAACAAATTTTATCCTCTTTTCTGATATTGACTATTTAATAAATACTTATAAATATACATACAATAATATAGTAGTAGGAGTTGAAAAATGAATGGGTCGAATTAAGAACTACGCCGAAAACTGGCTTGACCAGATGAAGGTCAAGAATCCTACCGCCTACGCTTTGGCGGAAAAAATGGTTAATCCGTCGATGAACGACGACGCTAACGTCGACATTAGAACCTTTGTAATGCTTGGCTTTGGCGCACTTATTGTTTCCGCCTTTATTCCTATGGGCCTTGAGGCACTAAATGCGGCGGATACGTCCAACTTTACCACTACAGAACTCGCGCTGTATAGCGTTATTGGTGTTGCAATTCTGATTGCCGTGGTCATGGTCTTCATCAACCTTGCCGCGTAAGGAGGGTATATGCCTTTAGCATCATACCCTCTTTTTTGGAGGAATCTCTTATGAAAGTTACACATCTTCTACTTATAAGTCTTTTAATTGTCGGGGCGCTCTTTGTCCCGGCGGTAACTGCTGAAGAAATACCCTACTATGATTCGGGGTACAATGAGGAGTATTTTAAGATAGATTCGTCGAGGTTTCTTACTGAGCAATTTGCTATTAAATTATATGATATTTCCGAATGGAAAGGTCTATCTTTTGTTTACCTGTCGGGACCAGTTGATGAATATGGAAAACGTACCTTAAACGAATCTCCGTATTATTCCGAACCAGTAACTTTAAAAATAGGTAGTACGGTTGTGGGTCATGGACAAGCATATTATAATGCATTGTATGCAGGCAAAGAGGTAACAGGTTGTCAGATATGGATTGATATAGACTCATTTGATCATCGTGAATTTAAGGGTGCACAAACCATTAACATATATCCTGATTCCGGTACATTATACAATGGCGTAAGACTCCTATTTGACGATACGAAGCAACCTACAAAGAATGAATCTATCGGGTTCTCTACATACTCGTATACTACAAACGGCTTTTTAACTGGAACACATATGGCGAGAGCGTCATATGAATGGGAAAATAGGATAATTGTAGACGATACAACATTAACCATTATTAGAGAGATTAATAATCAGAATTATTTTTCAAATGTGACCGTTCTATTTGAAGATACGGTTATTAATGATGCGTCAATCGAAAACAAATTAATACATTATACTGGTGATGTCGAATGGATTATCATAAACCCCTACGGTAAGGTTTATACCGGGAGTTATGTTGAGTCCCCGACCGAAGAGCCATTGCCACTCTTACGGACGGGCACGGTCACCATGACCGACCACAACGGTACAACGATTAGTGGCTTCAGTGTCAAGGCGGTCAATTACTATACTGGAGTAGAATATGACGTATCCACTGAATCCGACGTCGCCACAATAACCCTGCCGATGGACCGGACAGTTTCAATGCGTAACCCTCAAACCGGTCAATACGAGGATGTACCAGTTGGATATTACACATTCTTTGTATCTAAACCTGGATACAAGATGACCAGTGAGGACGGGGTTAGAATTTCCGTCCTGCCGGAAGAATACTCTCCCTATCATTTTGGGGACATCATAGTAACGTCGGAAGATGGATATTTGACCGGCAAGCATCAGTTCCAGATTCTCTCACGAGCGGATAAGCGAATTCTTCAGACCGGCACTATCAGCGCTCAATCCGCCACAACCGGGGAATGGTATAACACGACGGTGGTTGACGGTATCGCTACCCTGATATTGCCTTATGATACCTCTAGTCCATACTACAAATACGTTGGAAATTACTATGTGTATGCCACGAGTCCGGGATACATACCTAGCGAATACGCCACACAAATTAGTGTAAGACCGGATACTCAATCAGAGATTCGATGGATTTTGTTAACGCCTATTGGAGGTATTCCAGAGGCTGGCAACGTAACCCTACGGATTCAGGCATTTTCGGATTCTTGGCAGGAAATCCCTAACGCACAGATACATATCGACGGAGTGGAAGGTCCAGGTTGGGAGATATGGGAAACATATACCGCATCGTCGACCGGCTACCTTGAGATTTCTGTCCCCGAAAATTCTACCTATGATATTACAGTCTATGGTGAAGGATATTATAGTAGTTCTCAACGTATTGAGGTTGGCGATACTGATCCCGCACTCATTACGTTTATACTTTACCCTACTGGCGCTCCTACCCTTACACCGCCAACCACACAACCAACCGGTTGGGTGACTCCTCCCCCGACCACTCAACCGCCGCCTGGTATCCCTGACGAGGATGACGAATCGGAAGGCTTTTTAATGGAGGCAATCCGTGGGATTGGCAAGGCTTTTGGAGTAGGTTTTGAAACGGCTAAAATAATATTTGGAATGCTCATAGCGCTTGCTATTGGTTTTGCAACCGCAAAACATTTACGAGGGGGAGCCGCCGAATTTGGAATGGGACTTTTAGGCGGAACGATGTTAGGCGTCCTTATCGGTCTCATACCAATTTGGGTAGTTGTCGTCCTCCTGCTGATAGTGGGGATGTATGTTGGTTATCGCTATGTAGGAGGGAGCAGTAATGGCTGATACTCGCCTTCTGGTCGGGCTTTGCCTCTCCCTCTTAATTTCGTCGCTCTGTATCTCCTTGATAGTGGATACTGAGGCTGCTAGCCTAGGAGATACTGTATTATATCAGCCGGTCGATGTAGATTTTTCTAATCCGTCGGAAACCGATGTAAACGCAACGAAAATCTATGAGGTGGTCACCGGAGGTTGGAAAGGCACTTCATCGGGACTCGTATCGACCCAGCCTGGCGAAAATGTTGTATATTTAATGATATTGGATGGTGGTGAAGGACGATTCGAAAACGTCTACAGCATTGGAAATCCTGATGGTCGACCATATAAAATTGTTGTTCGAGATACGTCGTTGTGGAGTGATTCCCTACGACTAAAAATAGAATCTAACAGTGTTACACTAGAGTCTAAAAATTTATTCGGTTGGTATGCATATAGGGCATCAAAGTCTGTAGATGTTAGGAGTTTCGGTAACGATTATACAGTCAAAACCGTGCTAAATGAAAACGAAAAAACGGTTGATGTATGGATAAATAATCAGTATGTTGCACGATTTGTTGATATTCCTGAAGATAGTTTCTGGTCCCTCGGTCCTTCAACTTATTCAGGAATTATAGTTGACGGTGCAGGATTTGTGTTAAAAGGTTTCGTCTCTTCAGCAGAAAGATTGAGTTCAGAATCATTTAACGTTTGGGGTTTCATTGGCTCACTTGCAGGGGTTTTAGGTTGGTATACAGATCCAACCGGTAATTATCTCGCTGACGTGTTTATCAACCTGATCATAAAGATCCAACAATTTGGTATTGTCGCAGTAATTATCACAATAATAAGAGGTAATTAGTGATGAATTATAAAGGAATGGTTGAAAAATCCTGCCCATATATTCTTATCGCCTTAACAGCGTCTGGAATATTGGCATACTATCGAGGTTTATACTCGATGGTTACCGCCTTAATACTCTGGAGTATGATGGTTATGTTCGTGGAATTTAGTAATAGACAACCAAAACACGAGAGACGCCTACTTCGGATTATGACGTTAGTCCTTATTATATTCCTAGGATTTTGTTGCCTCTTTGGCGCATTTAGTCCAGCAAACGCCTTGAGTCTGGATTATGAATATGATAATGGTCAAATTATATGGACCTGGGACGACGGAGTTCCTCCGTACAGAGTCTGGGACTCTAATGGTTTAATCACAGAAGATTATCCCTACAACTGGATGATAACAGATGTTGAACCTGGCAAAACGTATGCATTAGCCGTGGCAGACGTCGAAAATGCAACAGACGCACTAACCGTTAAAGCGCCTTACTATACGTTTACAATTGAAATATGGATATTAATAGCGCTATTTATAGGGTTGGCGTTACTCTCAATCTGGATTCCTTACGCAGCATTTGCATGTGCGGCGTTGGGGGGATTCTTAATGATGCTAATTGTGCCTGATAGTAATTATGCAGGTTACTTGAGGATAATTGCAGCAACTCTCTTCATCGTGGGATTAGGGACCATTTATATACATGGGGTATCTCGATGATTGTCATAAAATTACAAATTATCGAACAGTCCAGACTCATCGATACATATAAAATCACAAAAAGCAATATTGAAGATGGAATTACGAACACAATTGAATACCTACAACAAAAAGGATGGTTGACTAAAAATGTTTGCGAAGAGAAAACCGAAGAGTATTGAAAGGTTCCGGGTAGGGAAAGGTAGCCCGGCGCTCAAGGCATTTTGGCATCGAATACTGAATAAGCCATATCTCGATATAAGGATATTTAGAGGATACAAAGAAATTACAAGAATTGTAACGCCGGACACGGGGATGAGGCAGTTCACGGTTGAGGGTATTGGGACATTTGTGGTGCCGGTAGGTGATAATTTGTTGAGGCAGTATTATAATAAACATTGTATATATTTAAATTATAATATTCAGAATTCAAACCCAGGAGTGCCGGTTGAATGTGAGAAGTGGACCGAATACGAATATCCTCCACTATCGCCTGAAGAATTCCAGGTACTTCTGGAGGCGCAAACCGTTGCGGATTTGTTATCAGAGACAGAAAAAGACACGAAATGGATATGGTATCTCCTCGTCGGTGGTATTGTGCTTGTCGGTCTGATTATGTTGATGGGTGGTGCCTAATGGCGAAAGTTAGCCTCGAAGACCTTATAGTTAGCCAGAGTGCACATGACGACCAACCTGGCATAATCGAGGCGCTACTATCAACTATAGATAGCATCTTCACAAATAACCGGATGTTGCAGCGGTCCCGATTATCGCCTAGACATATTCGGGGAGTGGCAAGGGTTGTAGGAACGCAAGCATTTATGAGAGCAAGGTTTTTGAAAAAATATAATCCGGTCCTTGACGAGAATGGTGAGTTTACAACTTCCAGCGTTGATAATCGAGTCTTAAACGCCATTACGGATTCCATGTTAGCCGGCAGGATATCTTTGGACGGCAAGAGTAGAGATGAGATTATCCGGATATTCCAGGCGGTTGGGGGGACGGTCCAAGAAGAGCCTGCCGGTAGAAACGGCGGTATACTGGGGAGGTTCGATTATTGAGAATCTCAACTTTTTGCTTCCTTCTGGAGTTGCCGGGTATTGTCGCTCTTACCATACAGTATCTTTTTAATGTTGGTATGACGCCGGGTATGTGGACCGCATTGGGCTTTTCGCTATGTGCATGCATTATCTATGTGTATGCACGATTGCAGGAGGATAAAGAATGATTTACGGATTTTTCGGTTCTATTCCAGGTTGTCCCCACAACCGGGGTAACCATGCATTGCGCGGCAACGGGAAAACGTTATGTTTAACGTTCGTGGGATATCTCGATTATCTGGCAGGTAGACATGTAATTTCAAACTACAAAACCTCATTTTCTGAATACGTGCCGGTTGAAGAAATTGCGTGTATGGTTGTTGAGGAAAATATTAGGGATACAACTATCCTAATTACTGAGATGCAAGTTTACCTTAATTCGTTAGGCGTTAACTCCAACGATTTAAAAGAGTTTATCGGGTCTGTTGTGGGACAATCGCGGAAGAGGAATACGGATATCCATTACGATACACAACGATATGGCGATATCCACCCTCGTTTAAGAGTCCAGACAGACCGCGCCTTTTTACCGCGCAAATTCCATGAGAATGGGGAACCGTGCAACCTCGACCGCTGTAAGGAAGACCATATCATCTATCTGTATCAGCATGACCCATTCCTATATGATGAAGTTATCCGGCTGAACGCCAAAGCATTCGCCGAATTATATAATACCGATGAAATTATAGCAGTCCCGAAGAAAAAACGGAAGACTCGCAAGGGAGAGGAATAATTTTTTCGTCGGTCAAAGTCTCCTCTGGAACATAGACATATAGCGGGTATGATGAACCATCATCAAGCCATTCGCGCTTATCGTCGACGAGGGAGAGGGTTTTCTCTTCTCTCCTCCAAACGTTTTGTTCACAGTGTTGACGTATCGCAGTTCTGAATTTTACAGGACGTTCGAATTCGTAAACTTCGGCGTCGTCGGTTTTTGCTATGAGACGCGCATTTTTCGGTATCCCTTTACGTTTATCACCGTAGCGTTTCGGTCTGTAAAATTCTTGTTCAGCCTCATATTCAAATCCCCAATCACCTGGTTCATCAGAAACGGGGATACCGACGGCAGAACCTATGCATTTCAGAGAATCGGTATCACAATATACGACGGTTTCAGCATTATGACAGAGAGCGTTAAGAATTTTAGCGCGTGCATAGGCGGTAATTGTCGCGCAAATGACAGGGAATGTATGCCATGAATCCTCATAGCCAGTTACCGGGAGTTCTACCCAATAATCCCCGGCGCCTGGAACAATACGTAGACCATTTAAATCGCCGGTGAACTGGGAAATGCGAACGTATTGCCCTCCTATAGTGTTTCTCTGTCCGAATTTTCCGTAAAGACCGTTACCGTAGTATTTATAGAGTTGTTCATCGGCGAGGTCACCGCGCGCTTTTGCCTGCTTACGCCCCTCTATCGTCATTTGCGCGTATTTGCGGAAATATCTATCTGACTCTGGGTACCAGAGCGCGCGGTATACTTTTACGATATCCGCGCCCCATTTAATAGCCTCCCGAAGTTCGACAGAGTTGTATACTCCTCGCCACTCGCCCCATGGAAATATTAGTTTCCCCGTATCGGGACAGCGATAGGGTAGTAACCCTATACGCGTTTTGGGGACTCTTACCCGGCAGTCAACAGTGAGAAATTCAGTTTCAATCATACCTAGTATTTCTTCCGGGTTTTTGAGGTATTTTGTGATTGAGGGATTAGGAATTAATTCATCCTTCATTATGGCAACATACATCGAGTTGACGTCGTAAGACTTAACGCGATATAATCCGCGCCTGAATACTTCGCAACGACCGCCATAGTAAGACTGACGTTCAAAATCGTTTTTCCACTGTTCAGAGCCGGAACGTGACCATTTACCTTTAAAATACCTGGATTGAAATATTTTGAGTGCTGCCCCGAATTTTGTTGGAGTTAGACCAATGCCGAACTTCTTCAGCAGGTTTGACTCTACCCACTTTGTTAGGATATAGGTTGCGCGTGCATCATCAAGCACTTGAGCACGTTTGCCCTCCTCCGTATCAAGATAATTTTCCCTTTTATGAATACCGTATTTCTCCTGCATTTGAAGTCGTTGAATCCAGTCTTCAAGTCTACCAATTACGTGGTTACTGATATCCATTATTTTTGTACCGTTTACGGTTTTTGCTTGTATAAACCGCGAACCGGCGTCAAGTCTTAACGAGGAATTTACGATATCCCCTAAATAGGCGATATCGTAAGCGGTATTAAAACCTATCAATATAAACGAGCGTTTTCGTGCTTTTACGAGTTGTTCTATACGCAAAAAGGTTTCCTGAAATGATTTTAAATCAGCACAATATTCAGACACGACGATATCCTCGCGACGTCCTGGAATTACCCCATAATAAGCGCCACACACGAAAGAACCGTCATCACGGGTTTCTGTATCAAAAGCGACGTAGTAGCGTGGCTTTGGATTTGACGGTTGGCGTGGGACAAAATGATATTTTGCACGAGTTGTTACCATAATAACCAAGCCTCCTCGATAACCCCCACATATTTCCAGTCATACCCTTCGAGTTTTGCGGCAGCGTTTTCAATGGCTTGACGTCGAAGGATTAGGTAATTAGGCGACCCATACGTATATTTCTTATTAGTAGCCGTCGAATACCCTATAGATTCTGCATAATACCGATATTTCATGTTATAAAAACGGTATATGCCTTGCAACTGATAATATCCCCGTTCTCCTCCAGTAGGCATTCGTTTTTGAGGTATCCGGTGATATTCGCTGCCCCATACTTCTCTGTCTTTTTTGATTTTTTCCTTGCGCTTCTTTTTTGTTTTTTTCTTTAGCCTTTGCTCATATTTTCTGGCAGTAACGCCTTTGGGTGCTTTGCCTGCCAAGTAACGAGCGTATGCCTTGCTTTCCGGTGATACTCCTTCTTTTATTTTAATATATTGTCGTCGAGATATTATTTCACCACTAGGTAAAACGTAACGTCGTGCTTTATCTCGTTTACCGTTTATATATAGAGGTTTTATATTGGTCATGCAATTGCCCCCTCGTGCCATACGAACCGTCGCTCATAATAAACACAGCCTTCAGTCTCGATACAACCGATTGGACACTCAAACCCTACCACGTCTCCGGTACGCTTACAGAAATCAATTTCAAAGGTTTTCCAGTACCGCTCACGATAGTGCGAGCGGCAGCCATTACAGGTATTCATGGTTGTATCCCCTCGTTCTGTAAGTCCGTGCGTGCCCTCCTAGCACGACAATATTCAGCGTTGCGAACGTGTGCACGTTGTGACTTGTAAAACTCTTCCGCAATTTCTAGCGCTTCCTGAATCGATACACGTCGAGTAGGCACGCCTTTTGGCGGGAAACGAGTAGGAATAATTTGTGTTAAATCCTCGTTGCGAGTTAAAAGATTGTCCCCGGGATTCCGTCCCATTTACACCACCTCTGTCTCTGGTTCATAGTCAAAATCATCGAAAATCTTAAACCAAGGTATTTGCCAGTTCTCACGATTAGGCATCGAAATATCGTTAGCATCAACTAATTTTGAAAACAACACTTTTCCGTCTTTGTTCAGCAACACAAAGGCATAGAAACCATTTTTAGACACTAGAACTTTATGTTGGTCCTTCCTTAAATAATACCTACCTCGTCGGCGTCTCCTTGCGTTACAAGCATCATATATCCAGACTTGACAACTCTTAACCTCAAGCGGTCTACCCATATATTCAGCATCTATCAAGGCGTTTTGACAGACGATAGTCTGATAGTGTATTTCAGCATATTTTTCGCCAATAATTCCATTATGTACACTTCTTGCGTTATGCTCCGAAACAGATTTTGGCGGAATAGGCATATCGTTCATACTCTCACACATCCTTTTTGATACAATATAGTATTACCTTATGAGGATAAATAGGTTTTGGATGAGGCAACCACCCCAAAGCGCGCACCCCCGACCTCCCGGGAGCAAATAATAACCTATATATACTCAGAGCTCATACAATATATTGTAAGTGAGTGTGTAAGACCATGACGAAAAAGAACATGACAAAAATCAGAAAATGCCGGGACTGTCCCGACTGTAAGATCTCTCGGATTAACAATCCCCAAGGCCACTGCACCAGGCTCAATAAGGG
>Ga0209537_1005070_pt1 | contig 10705 bp, 11 predicted proteins | sample BioPla4DNA1_FD_187698 | JGI IMG/M metagenome (GOLD analysis project Ga0209537, IMG submission 187698) | Biogas fermentation microbial communities from Germany - Plant 4 DNA1 (SPAdes) (version 2) | ecosystem: Engineered > Bioreactor > Anaerobic > Digestate | place: Bielefeld, North...
AAACGGGCAGAAGAGGACGAGATTACTGCGCAGATTGTAGAACTGGCCAGTACATATGGGCGATATGGATATCGTATGATTACAGCGATGCTGCATGGGCGTGGATATCATATCAATCACAAAGGTGTATATCGAATTTGGAGAACGCTAGGGGGGAAGTCAACACTTTTTCGGACAACTGTTTACACAAAATTTTACGCCGTGCCAAATGATAGGAGAACACGTTATGTACAATCATTTCCAAAGCGCTTTTGTCTAACTTCATCTTTATCACCTAAATCTGCTGAGTAATATTTTTAGCCAATTGCGTGATGGTTCCGTAGTCTTTTTTCGCAAGGGCATCCTTGTTCAAAATTGCGCTTGCCATTCCGACGCCAACTACTCCGGCGGCAAGCACCTGTTTTAAGTTTTCGGCAGAAACCCCGCCAAAGCATATTAACGGCAAATGGCCAAGCGGAAGCGCGATTTCCTTAATGGCTTGTAAATTGACAACCGCCGACGGGAAAAGCTTTATAAAGTCTGCGCCCAGTTTATATGCCTTCATCATTTCTGAAGGCGTCATACAGCCGGGCATTGAAACCAATCCGTCCCGTTTGGTCGCGAGTATGATTTCTTCATCCATATGGGGAGAAACTATCACTTCGGCTCCCGCTTCTTTTGCAGTATTGTATTGCGGCATTGTGCATACCGTACCTGCCCCGATATGCATCTTTCCGTTCAGCGCTTCCCGTACTAATTTGATTTTATTTGCAGTCTCTTCAACGGAGGCTGCATTTTTTTGGTCAAACGGCACCTCCATAAAGCGTATTCCGCCATCGTAGAGGGCCTGCGCCAGATTTACAATCTCCTCTGTTGGAATGCCCCTGCAAACAACAATCACCTTTTTTCTTTAAAAAGCTAAACAAACTCTTGCTGCTCCGTTTTATTCATGAATTTCAACCTTCCCATTTTTTTATATTTTTTCTTTTGATCTATCCTTACCAGTATAATAGTTATAGCGCAAAGTTCAGATTAAAAAAATATATATTTCTATTGCAAATATATTAAAAACTACAATATTGTCCTGATGTTGATATCTGTTTGCCCGGCATTTGGATAAACTTGTTGGCGCGGTGTTAAACCTGCCGGGTCAAACCCACCGGCTACGCTCCGCCGGTGGGTTTCTTTTCGGGCGGCGTGGAAAAAATTTTTTGTTCTATGCGGAGGACAAGGCTCATATATTTATAACTGAATTTCAGAATTTTAAAAACTGCGGGGAGAATTTAATTTTTTGGAGCGAAGTTGTGCATAAAGCTTCAAAATTATGCCAAATATAATAGCAAAATATTGGAATGTCATTTATTTCTAATCGGCCGGACTGAAATTCTTACGGCGGTTGCAAAAACAGGATGAAAGCGGCGGTGTGTGGGTGTGGTTCAGGCAAAGCCAGTAAAAAACAAGAACAGGAATAAGACTGCAAATGCCCTGCGCCGGGTTTTGACGGGGGTTGCCGCAGCGCTGGCGGGAATGATGGTTTACAGCCATTCCGACGGCGCTGCTCTTTTGACCGCAATGCCCGGCGTTTTCATGCCGCCAAAGGCAGGGGTTAGTAACAGCGCGGGTTTATCCTCCGTCCGACTTTTGGGCGGAGCGGGCCTGATTGCGGTTCAGGGCGCGGGCATAAACAACACAAGAGGCGAAACCGCCGAGGCCAAGAACGCGGTTACTTTAAAGCTGCACAAAAGCAAGCCGGAGGACAACGCCTGTTTTACGGCAAAAAACTTTTTTCCGGGCGACAGACAGACAAGGTGCTACTGCATAAAGGTCTCACACCAAAACGCTGTTTCGGTGCGGTTTCGCGCGGATATCCGGCAGGGCTGCGAAAAGCTGGCCGAGGCGCTCAAGTGCAGGGTGAAACTTCTTTCGACTGGGCAGACCATGTATGACGGGCTGATGAGGGAGATGCCGAACCCTTTAATCCATACGCTCGGCGCGCGAAAGGGCGGGGAGAGCGAGGTTTATTACCAAATCACCGCTTACCTCGATACCGGTGTGGGCAACGACTATCAGGGCAGGGAGCTGACCGCGGATTTTGTCTGGTGGGTTGAGGAAACCGAGGATTTAAAACCCTCGTCCGCCACCGGGGAAAATTATTATCCGGTTCTGGCAGGCATTGCGGCTGCGGTTTTTGTGCTGGGCATATTAGCGGCCTGCCGCCGCAGGAAGGGAGGCCGGATAAAGGATGAGGACTAAGATTGCAAGCAAGCTAACCGGCAGTATCGCCGCGACCGCAGCTTTGATTATCGGGCTTTGTATCAGCACTCTGGCTTTGACCTCCAAGGCGGTTGTGGAATTCAACCTGTTCAATACCGGCCGGGTAAAAATCGATTTAAACGGCGGCAGCCCCGTGATTGACGGACGCGGATTTTTAATTGAGCCCGGAATGACAATCTGCCGGGATTTCTTTATTAAAAACCAGAGTTCCGACAGCGTGTACTGCAAAATCTATTTTGAAAATGTCGCGGGCGGCCTTGCAGACGTTTTGCAAATCACCATAAGCGATAAAGACACCGTTTTGTATCAAGGCACCGCCGAAGGCCTTGCCCGAAAATCCGCCGCTTTCGCCGGCGAGCTGCGGGTGGGGGAGCGGCGGGAGCTGACCGCAAGCTTCTATTTCCCGAAAGAGTGCGGCAACGACACACAGGATTTATATCTAACATTTGATTTGCGCGCGGACGCGGTGCAGACAAAAAACAACCCGAACAGGCTGTTTGATTAAAGGGGGAACTGCAAATGCGTAAGGCTGTAAAAATCGTAAAAAAAGTAGTTTTTGGACTGATAGCGGCTTTTGCGCTCTGTATGGCGCTGTTCACGCTGGTGTCCTTCAGCACTTTTGACCGCACTGACAGAAGCCTGTTCGGCTACAAGGTGTTCGTGGTGCTGAGCGATTCGATGAGCGCCACCGATTTTCGCGCCGGGGATATTGTGCTGGCGAGGAAGGTTGACCCCTCGGCGCTGAAGAAGGGGGATATCATCACCTTTGTATCTCAAAACGAGGGCAGTTTCGGGCAGACCGTAACCCACAAAATACGGCGGAAAACAACAGACGAGCAGGGCAACCCCGGATTTATCACCTACGGTACTTCAAACAACACGGATGACAAGGCAGTGGTAACCTACCCGTATGTGGTTGGCAAATATCAAAGGCGAATTCCGAAAATCGGAGGGTTCTTTCAGTTTTTGAAAACGGTGCCCGGGTATATCGTCTGCATTCTCATCCCTTTTTCGTCATTGATTGTGCTTCAGTGTATCAACAGCGTCAAGCTGTTTAATCAATACAAGTCCGTGCAGATGAGGCTGATACGGGAGGAACGCGAAAAAATTGAAGCCGAGCGTGCCGAGTCTCAGAAGGTTCTGGACGAACTGCTCAGAATCAAAGCCCAGCTTGCTCTGGACGAAGCGGGCAAATCTATCAGTGGCCAATAGCAGATGACAAAATGTCATTGGCAAAAAAATAAAGGGGGAAAAATTTATGGTTAAAAAACTCTTCTCAAAGCGTGCACTGCTGATTAACGTGCTGTCAATCCTCGTCTGCTGTGCACTGCTTGCCGGCACAACCCTGGCATGGTTCACCGACACCGCGGTAAACACCTGCAACCGCATTCAGGCGGGAAAACTCAGGGTTGACCTTCTAATGCGGGGCGAAGACGGGAGTTACTTCTCCATCGCCGGCGGGCATGGCGACATTTTCGACGCCGCCGCGAACGCGAACGGCACCAACAAAACCCTGTGGGAACCCGGCAAGACGCAGGTGGTGTATCTGGCAGTCAGAAACAAGGGTAACCTTGCGCTGCGCTACAACGTCCTTCTCGACATCACCGACTTCGGGCTTGCCGACGCGCTGGACTACGCGGTTATTAAAGGCGACGACGACTCGGTAATCGAAAGCTGGGAATCGGTCGCCGGGTTGTCCGAAAACCTCGGAGAGCAGCTTGAGGGGTCTAAAGGCCGGGTTACCGCGGTGTCCGACATGCAGCTTGCCGCGGCGGGGGATACCGACTATTACGCGCTGGTCGTCCACATGAAGGAGGAAGCGGGCAACAACTTCCAGAACAAGAATGTGGTAATTGATGTTACGGTATTGGCAATTCAGGCCGCGGTTGAAAGCGACAGCTTCAGCAACCAGTACGACGCAGACGCGGATTACCCGGTGTCCAGCAATCAGGAATTGCTTGGCGCGGTGATGTCCGCGGCGCCCGGCGACACCATATTCATCGCTCCCGGATTTTATAATCTGCCTGCCGATTTGAACGCCGAAGGCCTGTCGCTGGTCGGGACGGTCGATGAGAACAACAATGCCTTGACCACCATTGTGATGAATAAACAAATCAACGGGAGAATCAGAACAATCAAAATCACCGAGGATAATGTCAGGCTGTCCAACATCGTATTTATGATTCCGGAACCCAACCTCAATCAAACGCCGATTATCTTCAGCACCGGACAAAATCTGGTTGTGGAAAACTGCACCTTTAACGCGGGGATGACGTCCAGCACTTCACTTCAAATAATGGGCAGCGCGACGATAAGGAACTGCAACTTCATCGGAGGCCTTCGCCAGATTGGCTGGTCGTCCGCAATCGGCACAGTGCTCATCGAAAACTGCACCTTTAACGGCGCGTCCTACGGTATCCACTTCAGCGGCGGCAATGGGGACGTGATTGTACGCGACTGCCAAATCACCGGGAATAACAGCTTTGCCAGCACACTGAACAGCGTCGTGTTTGAAAGATGCTACTTCAACGACAGCTTCGGCGGCAACGCGATTGCGTCCCAAGTCGGCGTTTCCCTGACTGATTGCGTATTCGGGTTAGGCTTTAATTTCTACGTCGAAAGGAACGGATACACCATCACCGCAAACGGCTGCAGTTCGCTTGCGGGCAGGACTCTTCGGAGCATTATCCAGTCCAGCAACATGGGCAGGTTTTATTTCTGCACCCTGATTGAGAACGGCACCACCTATAACCTCGGTTTCTAGCTATAAAAAAGCTGCCTGCCTTATTTTACGGCGGGCGGCAATCAAAGGGCATAAACAAAGCCGGTGCGTTTATGCCTTTTGATTGCCGGGCAATCTGTCTGACGGGGGAAGAGCCGATGAGATTTTTTTGCGCAATGCTTTATGAATTGAGACAGAAAGCGGCGGGGAAACACCTGCGGCGAATGATGTTCGCTGCGGCGGTAACCGCGCTTTGCTTTTGTTTTGCGTCCATCACCGCGTGGGCGATGATATGCGACATGATTACCGCCGGCCCGTCGGTATTAAGAGCGGGCGAATACGGTATCAGGATTGAGATTTCGGACGATGACGGGAATGTTATAAAGTCCTCCGGCGGCATTATTGCCGGGCAGGGGTTTGACGCAAAGCTGCCTGCCGGCAGTTACAATGTTTCGCTGACCGCCGACGGCACGGTGTCCGGCGGGGTGGCGGGGTACGGCAAGGTGTCGCTCGGCGACGTCCACCATTATACAAAACCTATGTTCAAGGGAGACAGAATTGATTTTCGGGTTTTGCTTGACGGAGAGACCACGATATCGTTCTATTTTGAATGGGGAAAACGCGAGGGCGGCGATATTCGCAGCGGGACCGTCCTGAGCGTGGGTGCGGGCAAATCGGCTGAACAGGGCTATTTGGAAAGACGGGGCACCACAACAACCGCGCCTGCGACAACAACCGTAAATCCGGCCACCACAACCACCGCAACCACCACCGAAACCACGACCACGACATCTGTTTCGCCGACTTTTTCAGATACGACCGGCACGGACGCAGCGGACGAAACGACCACCGGCGCCGGTACGGACAAAACAGACACCGCTTCGGGCGAAGCCCTGCCGACCGAGCCTGTACCCGATAATCAGGAATAAAAAGCCATTATAGTGTTTACGCGCCGCCTGTTTTCGCAGGCGGTTTTTATATTTTTAATTCTGTTGACATCAGCAGAAATAGGATATACAATGCGGGTATGCGCGTAAGTTTATTGTTTTTGCGGGTACTGCCCGCACTGCGGCAGAAAGTTTTAGAAAAGGGGAGTTTTTTATGGAAAGCGCAGATAGCGCGCGCAGCAGTTTTGAACTGCAGGCAGCCTTTGAAAAAGACGGAATGCGTTTTTACAGCGTTGACCAGCAGCCATTTTCAATCCACGGGGTTTTTAAGGAAAACGGCAGATACCGCCGTATTCCCGAAGCGGTGGCAAAAACCGTAAGCGAGGGGGTTTACGGACTGCATGCCAACACCGCCGGCGGCAGGGTGCGCTTTAAAATAAATAGCGGGCGGGTCGCGATTATCGCTAAAATGCCCCAAATAGGGAAAATGCCCCATTTCGCGTTTACCGGTTCATGCGGGTTTGACCTTTATTCAAAAGAAAACGGCTCTGTTTTCTACCGCGGGACGTTTATCCCGCCGGTTGATATCGCGGACGGTTTTGAAAGCGTGCTGCAGTTGCCAGACGATAGCGTAAGGGATATCACTATCAATTTCCCTTTATACAGCGGCGTGTCCGATTTGCTAATCGGGGTTGAAATGGGCGCGGCGCTGGAAAAGTCTGATAGTTATAAGATAACCAGACCCGTCGTCTATTACGGCTCCTCAATAACCCAGGGCGGCTGTGCTTCCCGCCCGGGCAATTCGTATCAGAGCATTTTGTCGAGGGTGTTTGACTGCGATTATATTAACCTTGGGTTTTCGGGGAACGCGAGGGCAGAGGATGAAATCGCGGACTACATAAAGGGCCTTGAGATGTCGGTTTTTGTTTATGATTACGACCACAACGCCCCGACCACAGAGCACCTTGAAAAAACGCATGAAAAGATGTTTTTAAAGGTGCGGGAGCATAACCCGAAGCTCCCCATAATTCTTATGTCAAGGCCGAAATATTATCTTAACCGCGAGGAAGAAAAACGGCTTGAAATCATAAAAAACACATATCATAACGCGCTGGCCCGCGGGGACGGCAACGTTTATCTTATCGACGGGCGGACGCTGATGGAGATAGCCAAGGACGACGGCACCGTGGACGGATGCCATCCCAATGATTTGGGCTTTTTCTCGATGGCCGGCGCTTTGAAAAAGGTGCTGGAGAAGGTATTGCCCCGGTAAACTTAAGCTTTGGGCTTTGACAAAGCGAAAGGCCCAGATACCGCCGATTATTTGATAATCCTGAACTTGCCGATGACCGGGAGGGGCTTTTGCTCGCCCTTGCCCGCGCTTACCATGCCGATGACCACCAGCACCAGAACGACAATCGCCCATGCCCAGCCGAGCAGCGACGTGATTGTCCATAATCTCCAGGAAACCGCAATCAGAATGGATGATAGAATGGTTACCACGATTTGTCCAGCAACCGATGTAATCAACAGCAACAGGCCCTGATTTGCGTGAAATCTTCCGACTTTTGAGTTCGGGCAGGCGACAAGGGGAAGGAAAAAGAGTATGTACGCAAGCACAAAAATCACCTTGTTTTCCTGACCTTCCGAAGCCGCGGGAGCCGGCTGTTCCGGCGCTGCCGGCGCCTGCTGCTCCGCTACCACCGGGGAGCCGCACCCGTCGCAGAATTTCGCTACGTCCGCAAGTTCTTTGCCGCAGTTTTTACAAAACATCATCATACCTCCAAAATTATATTAAATGATTTTCAAAACCCTGTACAAGCGTTTGCTTTTTTGGGCTATCGGCGAGCCTGCCCGCCGCCGGCATGTTATTGGCGTTTAGCCTGTTGCCTGCCGCTGCCCTAATCCGCTTTTTTAAAGGTAATTGAACAGCTGTCCGTACTTGCCATAAGTATGACACGATTTCCCGCGCTGTTGGCCCCGGCATACATATAATAGCCATCCGAATCGACTTCGCTGGCGTCTTCCGTAAAACCGTGTTCTTTAATGATTTCGACGTAATCCCTGTAAGCAGTGAAAGACTCGAAACTGTAATAGACTTCCCCACCTGATGACAAGAACGAGGCAACCTCAGCGCCCGGGTCGGGCAGGCCGCCCATCAAAGAGCTGTCCCACTTTTTGTCGCTTCCTCCGAGGACAGCCTCTCTGTCCTTGTCTTCTTCGGACGGGGGATCGCCCTTGCTGGACGTGATGGTGCCCGATTTGGTGTCAGCGTCGTAAGTGAAAATGATTATATGGCCTTCTTCATTTGCTCCGGTATAAGAATAATCCCCCACCGTAACCGAATTGTAGATGAATCCCTTTGTCTTTATGGCGTTAATGTACTCCTTCGCGTCCTCTTCCTTCATTTCGTCGAACCCGTACATGGCTCCTTTGTCGGTAGTCAGCGAGGTTGTTAGCTTTGCTTTGGGAGCGTCAAGCCCGTGCATTTTTGATTTGTCCCATTTTTTCTCGCCGATTACGATCTCGCCCTCCTTGTCCTTGATAATGACGTTTCCGTCCTTATCAACCTTGATACCGCCGCCGAATGAGCAGCCTGCAAGGGATAAGGTCAGGGCAAACACCAACATTACGCAAAAGACAGCCTTGATTGTTTTCATTTCAAAACACCCCATTTATATTAATTTTATTAACAAACACGGCATAACATTCAACTGATTTCGCGGTAATTGACTATCAGCTCCGCTAAAGAGCTTACGCAAAGCTTATTAAAAACGCTTTTTGCGAGGTTTTTTACCTGCCGGCTTTTTAAGCCGAGCCTTTGGGAGCATTCTTTTTTTGTGAAGCCCTCGCGCAAAAGCATAAACACCCCGTATTCCTCGCTTGTCAGCAGGGAAAGCCTTTGCCGGCAATCCAGACAACGGTTGTCAAACCCCTGCCGGCCGGACAGTTTTATTGTGCGGGTTTTATCAAACCACGACATCTGCGCGCACCCCGCTCCCGGATTTCTTTATTCCAGCATATTCCGCAAACCCGCTTTGGGCAATTCGGTAAAAGACATGAGGACATAAAAAAGCGCCTCACTAGTTCTAATGAGGCGCATTGTTCCAAAGCGGTTACTTTGCTATGTAGTCTCTGAACATAATCATCAGCCCTGCCCGGCTGTTGATGTTCAGTTTTCGGTATGCACAGGTGCAGTACGTATTCACGGTGGAGTATGAGATTGACAAAATGGCCGATATCTGGCGAAGGGTATAACCCTGTAAAAGCAGCCTGCATACCTCTGTTTCGCGTTTGCTCAGCCGGTATTTTCGGAAAAGGTAAAGCTGGTCGTTATCAATTTCGGACATTTCGGAATCCCTTGCCCAGTCGCCGTAATACTGTTCCTGCACCAGCAGCGGGGCCAGCACCATAAAGAGCAGCATGACCGCGACTGTGGCCAAAGAGGCTGCCAGGGTCAATACGGAATTGTTGACGCTGTGGATAATGTTGCCCGCCGCTATCCCCGATACCCCGCCGCATAGCCCGATTAAGACAATCGACCACTTAAGATAGCGCATACTGCTGTATTTTTTGCCGATAACCCCGATGATGTAGTACATGGTGATCATTCCCATGGCATTGCCTGCTCCGAGCAGCAGCCCGAAAAGAGTGGCCATGCCGGGCTCCTGTCCGGTGAAGGAGTTGCATAAAAGCCCCATTGCGATAAACGCGAAGGTGATGTTTCCGATTAAAACCAATGGCTTTGAGGCAAGCGCATATAACAGATAGTATATTAAACAGCCAGATATACCGCCGATATAATACCAGATGATGACCGAGTTTCCGGCGCTCTCGGCCGTGATGTTCAGAATTCCGGTTCCAATGCCCTTTCCCAATACCGCAAAGGCGCAGTTGAATACCAGCGTGATGTAAACCCGCCGCGGAATGGTGGGCGCGGCGGGTTTGTTTTCATCAAACGCGGCGGTTACGCTGTCTTTTTTGAAAAATGCGACCGCGCAGAGCGCGACGATTAAAACGACAAACGAGAGTATTAAGTTCTGTCGGTCATGCGGGCGGGCCCCCTCGCCGGCGTTTTGGATTAGCGAAATCAGGCATATCAGCAGGTTGGAGCCCACTACCGAGAACAGCTTTTCGGTGTTGTTGAGCGCAAAGACGAACGGCATTAAAATGCCGATATTCACGCAGCCGAGGAATATCCCGATGACCACGGCGGCGACCAGCTGCGCCGGAGCCGACGGCGCCGATAAAAACAGTATCATTCCGGCGATTATCATTACCGCGCCGCCCCGCGCCATTTTGACGAACCATTCCTTTTTCGCGACCACCACAAAGACAGCCGAAGACAGAAGATTGACCGCGTGCAGCACGCTTCTTATATGAGAGCCGAACGCGTTCACGGTCAACGGAGACGCGGTCCACCATGTGGCGAATGCGACCACCCACGCGTAGTAGGTAATCCATATAAAAATATAGGGCAGATTGTGTTTTTTCAGCCCTTTCGGATTGGCGACGTTATTGCTTTTGAGCAAGCCCAAAACCCGAAACGCCACGGGACGCTCACCTCATTCCTGAAATCCGTCCTCCTTGACAAGCATTATATGCCAGCCTTTCCACTTAATAGTATATTTCGTAAACGGATTTTTTTCAATCATTTTTATTAAGGAATTGGAAAAATGCGCCCTGTAATCAGTATGGGAATGATTGCAAAACCGATAAAAACCGTTTGACCGCGACAAAGCAGCGAAAAGAGTTTTCCGCGGTCAAACCATCGCATATAAATCGATACATAAAAAACTTAAGGCGGCTGTCAAGCCGCCTTAAGTCGGATATAATCGCAGAG
>Ga0209537_1005072_pt1 | contig 10702 bp, 10 predicted proteins | sample BioPla4DNA1_FD_187698 | JGI IMG/M metagenome (GOLD analysis project Ga0209537, IMG submission 187698) | Biogas fermentation microbial communities from Germany - Plant 4 DNA1 (SPAdes) (version 2) | ecosystem: Engineered > Bioreactor > Anaerobic > Digestate | place: Bielefeld, North...
CATCAATACCAACAGCAGCAGCTGCCCGGCTGAGATAGGGCACAAACTCCCTGTCACCACCGGAGGTCTCACCTCTGGCCCCTGGCCTCTGCACACTATGGGTAGCATCAAAGACCACTGGATAACCAAGACCCCTCATTATAGGCAGAGAACTCATATCAACTACCAGATTATTATAACCGAAACTGACCCCCCGCTCAGTCAGGAGAAGCCGCTCATTACCTGCACTGACCAGTTTATTAATCACCTTCTCCATATCCCAGGGAGCCAGGAATTGTCCCTTTTTTACGTTTATTATCTTACCGGTCTCTGCAGCTGCCAGCAAAAGGTCTGTCTGCCGGCACAAAAAGGCAGGAATCTGCAGGATATCTACAATCTCTGCCACAGGTCCCGCCTGCTCTGGTTCATGAAAATCAGTTAAAACCGGTACCCCCAGCTCTTCCTTAATGCCCTTTAATAAGTCCAGGCCTTCCTCCAGCCCTGGTCCCCTGTAAGACTTAATGGAAGAGCGATTAGCTTTATCAAAGGAAGCCTTATATATATAAGGAATCCCCAGCCGATCTGTTATTTCTTTAATCTTTCTACCGATCAGCAGGGATCTTTCAGGCCCTTCCAGGACACAGGGCCCGGCAATAAGCACAAAGGGCCTATTATTATCACCAAAAACTATCTTGTCATTCAAAACTACCTGTTTAACTGCTTTTATCTTGATCTCCTCCTTAAAACAGGCCGTCACAAGGGACAGTTCTCCTGTTCTGTTTTCCAGTCCTATATCCTTTTTACTACTAATCCGCTATTCCTCTTTGCAATTTCCCCGAAGAATGGCTTCCACCCTGGCTACATCCTCCGGAGTATCAACCCCAATTGAATCATATTCAGTCTCTACAACCCTGATCTGATAACCGTTTTCCAGGGCCCGCAGTTGTTCCAGGGATTCTATCTTCTCTAAAAAGGTCTGTTCCATTTGACTATAATTCAGTAGGAAGTCCCTTTTATATACATAAAGGCCAATATGTTTATAATAAACTGCCCCCTCATTACGGGGATAAGGCAAAGGATAACGGGAGAAATAAAGGGCATTGCCCTTATTATCAGTCACAACCTTGACCACATTGGGGTTATTGATTTCTTCTACATCTGTTATCCTTTTTTTCAGGGTACTCATCACAACCCCGCTATCTTCATAAAAGGGTTCCAGGGCCTCTCTGACCATCTCCTGTTGCAAAAGAGGTTCATCACCCTGGACATTGACTACCACATCTGCCTTTAAATCCCTGGCTACCCGGGCAATCCTGTCTGTGCCAGATTGGAGATCAGGAGGGGTCATTACTGCCTTGCCCCCAAATTCCTCTACTGTCTGATATATCCTATCATCATCGGTGGCTACAATAACCTGGCTGATCTCTTCCATACCAGCCAGCCTTCTATAAACATGTTCTATCATGGGTTTACCATTGATTAAAGCCAGGGGTTTCCCGGAAAAACGGGTAGATCCATAACGGGCCGGAATCACTATAGCTATTTCCATCTCTAATTACTCCCTTCCTGAACTTCCTTGCCTTGGGCCTGTAACAAACAATCTAAGAATTCTTCTTCCCCATCTATCTTTACCTCTATCTCCAGAACTGCCAGCCTATATTTCCCCTTAAGTAAGGCCAGCATATTCTTCTTTAGTCTGGCCAGATCCTTTTCTGTAGTAACAAGTAAATCAACTTTTTCCAGGCCTGCTTCTTCCTCAGTACCTTTATTTGAAGCCTCTGAGTCTCTTTCTGTATCAGTCAGCTCAGCTTTCCAGCAAGGCCAATTCAGGATATCTTCTATATCCTGATCAGTAAACTGATAATGGTCTGGATAAATAAAATGATGTATCACTTCCCCGCCACATTCCTCCAGACTCTGCTGAAAGGAAGCCGGATTCCCAATTCCGGATAAGGCCAGTACTTTCTTGCCCTGCAGGTAATCAGCTGCCAGCAGCTGTGTTTCCCCCTCTTCCTGATATAGGCGGAGGGCTTTATTTTCATATCTGGCCATAAAAATTCCTGCTCTACTGTTATATTTCTTTAACCTTTTGACTATCTGGAGGAGTTCTTCTTCCTTTACAGCATTGATTTTGGTAAGGAGAAAAAGGTCGGCCCTTTTTAAGGCTGTTAAGGGCTCCCGCAAAAGCCCCCGGGGTAAGAGGTGTTCATAGCCAAAGGGATTACTGGCATCTATCAGCACCAGATCTTTATCCCTGGCCAGCTGCCAGTGTTGAAAACCATCATCCAGGAGGATGATTTCTGGCTGAAACTCTGCCAGGGCCAGTTGGCCGGCACTGTAGCGGTCTATCCCGGTAATTATCGGTACACCAGGCAGGACCTGGCTTAACATCAGGGCCTCATCACCAGCCTCTTCTGGCTCTACCAGCAGGTCCCTGCCATCATAGATTACTTTCGCTTCCTTTCCCTTGCTTTTATAACCTCTACTGATAATAAGGACCCTTAAACCCCTTTCCTGCCAGGTCCCGGCCAGGAACCTCACCAGAGGGGTCTTACCTGTCCCTCCTGTAGTAATATTGCCTATACTGATTACTTTACAGGGAAGTTCTTTGCTCTGAAGGATACCAGTCTTATAGAAGAAATAACGCAGGGAAATTATCAGGCGATAAAGCTGTTCCATTAAGCAGAATAATAAAGCTATTATAAAGGCCAGAGGGCCTTTTTCCTGACCAGAGATAACCCGCAAGAGATAAATTTCCAGCCTCTTTTCCACTTCTAACACGACCTTTATCCTGTAAACTGGTAAAAGCTACACAGAGGAAAACCACCTCCTCTGTCTTACTCACTGTATCATAAAGAGCACAGGAGAACCGGCCCCCTGTGTCACTCTGTCACCCGTATCATAAAAGCTCTGCTGCTTTTTTCTCTACCCTATTCAGGGCTTCCTCCATAATAAGCAGCCTTTCCTCCCTGGGCCTATCTGCCGGCAAGATAAGCTGCTCACCAATAACCAGGGTAGCCCTGGTACCAGGAAGGGGAAAATTAAGCCTATCCCAACTGGCAAAAGTTTTTTTGCGTTCTATGGCCACCCCTACAGGGATAATCGGCACACCGGTCTTTTCCTGGAGATAGATGGTGCCGGGTTTTACCTTATGGATAGGGCCTGTCGGCCCATCAGGGGTTATAAAAACAGAATCGCCCTCCCTGATCCTCCTGACCAGGCTAAGCAAAGCACGGCCTCCTCCCCTGCTGGAAGAGCCCCTTATCAGCTGATAACCATATTTCCGGAGGACCCTGCTGATATACTCCCCGTCACGGCTGGAACTGGCCAGAGCCAGGTAGTTCTGCCCCCTAAAATAAAAAAGGGGTATCCAGAGTTTCCCATGCCAGACGGCAAATAAAGCCGGTTTTCCATCAGATATATCCTTCAAATTCTCCTTTCCGTATACCTCTAACCTTGTCCACCAATTCGAGGCCAGGTTCAGTAAGTAAAATAAGGCTGGATAGAGAAATAGCTTTATATTATCAGATATTCTTTTTTTCATCAAAACACCTCTTAAAACTCAATCTGCCCCTGATATAATTTACAGTAAATCCCTCTCTTACTCATCAAAGAATCATGATCCCCCATCTCTACAATCCGGCCCTTATCCAGAACAACAATGGTATCAGCATTTTTGATGGTAGAAAGACGATGGGCAATTATAAAGGTAGTTCTATTTACCATTAATTTTTCCAGGGCATTTTGCACCAGGGCCTCTGACTCCGCATCTAGGGCAGAGGTAGCCTCATCCAGAATCAGGATCTCCGGGTCTTTTAATATGGCCCGGGCAATGGCAATCCGCTGCCTCTGTCCACCGGAAAGGCCAACCCCTCTCTCCCCGACAATAGTATCATACTGGTCAGGAAAATTCATAATAAAGTCATGGGCATTGGCTGCCTTAGCAGCTGCAATTATCTCTTCATCAGTGGCAGAAAGATCACCATAGGCAATATTATCCCTGATGGTACCACTGAATAAAACATTTTCCTGGGGAACAATACCAATATGTTCCCTGAGAGAGGCCAGTTTCAAGTCCCTGATATCTCTGTCATCTATATAGATAGTCCCCTGAACGGGATCATAAAAACGAAAGATTAAATCTACCAGGGTAGTTTTGCCAGCCCCGGAGGGCCCAACTAAAGCCACCACTTCCCCCGGCTCAACCTCCAGGTTAATATCTTTTAGCACCTCTTCCCCTTCTTTATAGGCAAAGGAAACATCCTCAAAGGACACCTTACCCTGGACCTCTGCCAGAACCTCTGCATCCTCTTTTTCCTCAATATGGACATGGATATCAATGGTTTCAAAGATCCTCTCACTGGCAGCCAGGGCCTGCTGGATTGTAGTACTGAGCTTACTTAAAGATCTTAAGGGTTGAGCAATAGCCAGGAGGATTGTGAAATAGGTAATTAATGCTGCCGGATTCATCCGGCCATTATAAACCTCATAGCCTCCATACCACAATATAGCGGTAAAGGCAATAGCAGCTATAAATTCTATAAAAGGCGACAGGATAGCATCATATTGGGCATTCTTGATCCTGGCCCGGAAATTTTCCTCATTCTCCATTTGAAAACGCTGATATTCATACTCTTCCCGCCCAAAGGATTTCACCACCCTCACAGCCGAGAGGGTTTCCTGGATAACATCAGAAATATCAGCTATCTTAATCTGAACCCTCCTGCTCACCTGGCGGATTTTAATATTAAAATTCTTCATAATAACTGCAATAACTGGCAGCATCACCAGTAATAAAAGGCTCAATCTGCTATTTAGATAAACCAGATAAAAAATTCCTGCTATAAGGACTATTGATTGATAGAAAACACCAATAGCCCCATTGATAATGGCGTTTTCCAGTATCCCCACATCATTGGTCAGGCGGGAAATCATCTCACCGGTCTTGTTTTTATTATAAAAAGATAAGGACAAACTCTGTAAATGGGCATAAAGATCAGCCCGAATATCCCGCACTGCCTTCTGGGCAACATAGGAAGTCAGATAGGTCTGGCCATAATTGGTCACACCCTTTAAAAAATAGACCAGAATCATGGAAAGGGCTATCCAGCTTAAGCTCTCTAACCCTTTCTCCCCCGTAGAAACCTCTTCTATAATTGTATTAATAAGATTATGAAAAACATTAAAGAAAAAAAGGGTAAAAAAGGAGTGTAACAGCATGGATATAATCCCTGCTGTTAAACGACCTTTATAGGGTTTGATATATGCGAATACTCTTTTTGCTAAGGACAAATCTTTCACTCCTGTATTTTTTACTGTTTAGATTAATCATCCCCACCTACTAAACCGTAATAATGTATACCCATTCCGGAAATTTCATGATCTATATCCAGACCTGGAATACCCAGTTTACCATATAAAGCTACAGATAGGTGTTTTCCTTTGCTTACAATCCCGATCTTGATACCTGCTCCTGAAATACTGGTCATGGGGCTGTTGAAGTCTACCATAGCCCTCTCTACACACCGGGCCAGTACCCGCTGATCCTGGGCATTATCTGTGATTACATTACCTTTAATGGCAGCTCCCAGGCAATTTCTCAAAATTTTATTTTTGAAATCCTCCCCCTTGCCACCTGCCCTGGTAATTACCGGTTTATAACCTTCCTTTTTCAAAGTCTCAATTATCTGATCATCATACTTATCATCGACAATTGATAATATTGTGGCAACTTTGCCCAGGGACTGTTCACCCTCAATATTAATAAAATCACTGATCTTAAATTCAGATAAATCCATTTTTTTGCCTCCTTATACCTTAATGAATTTAAGTCCTTATATTTATTTCTCAGTATTTAATATAGTTATATTCAACAAAAACGGTGATTTTCCTGCAATAAATAAAAATTCAATCCCTTTTCTGGCAGAAAGCCTGGTCTGACAGGAGCTTTAAACCTATATCTCCTGTATATATGTACCCCTGTATATAAGTATCATTCCTATTTTCTGCCCTAGCTATACCCCTTCACCAGGGCCTATTCCAGCTCCTCCCTTGCCAGTACAGGAACAGGCTGCAGCTTATGGGCATTCTTCCTGGCCAGGCCCTCTATACGCTCTTTATCTTCAGGACTGGCTTCACCGGTCAGGATATAATGGTCCAGGACTGGATAGCTGATGCCCATTTCCTCCTCATCACTCTGTCCCTGCCAGAGACCAGCAGAAGGGGTCTTTGTAATAATCTTTTCTGGTATTCCCAGGTGCCTGGCCAGTTCATAGACTTCAGCCTTAACCAGCCTGCCCAGGGGATTTATATCAACTCCGCCGTCACCATATTTAGTAAAATAGCCTACCTTCAATTCACTCCAGTTATCAGTACCCACTACCAGGTAATTGTACTTTGCTGCATAATAATAGAGGGCAATCATCCTTAAACGGGGCTTCATATTGGCTAAGGCCAGATCTCCAGGCTCTCTTTGCCCTCCTTCTGCCAGTATCTCCAGATACTGATCCAGGACCGGACCCAGATCCCTATTAAGGTAATTCAAACCAAAGGCCTCTGCTAAAAGCACCCCATCTTCTACATCTTCTTTATTACTATAACAGGGCATAATCACTCCCAGAGCATTATCGCCAAAGGCTTTCTGGCATAAAACAGCAACAACTGCGGAATCAATTCCTCCACTTAAGCCAAAAACAGCCCCTCTGGCTCCTGCTGCTGCAACCTTTTCCTGCAACCACTTGACAATAACCTTCTCTACTCTGGAATAATCCAGTTTCTCCATTACATCAACCTCTCTTTACTTTAATCTTGACATTATTCTAATTCCTCAGGAATAACTCCTTATTAGCTCCCCCCAGCTTCCTTACCAAACCATAGCTCCTTCATTCTCCTGGCCAGAAGTTCCTCCTCTGGCTTTGCCGGCCAGAGTTCCACCGGAACCCCTTCTCTCATGGCTGCTGCCAGATTAAAAAAGACCTGTTTATTCCGGGTATAACTTTTCAACTGATTTTTGGTTTCTGCCCTTTTGGTTGTTTTCTCAAAAGGACAGGGGTTTTCAATTTGCTGGTAATTAAACAAGCTCCTATTTTCTATTATATATTTTTCCCTGATATATATTAAAGGCCTGATAATATAGATATCATTATCTGACAAATAACGCCTGGGTTGCAAAGAAAGGATCTGGCCTGAATAAAGGATACTCATTAAAAAGGTCTCTACTGCATCATCATAATGATGGCCAAAGGCTACTTTCTTGATCTTATTCCTCCGCATATAATCCACCAAGGCTCCCCGGCGGAAGTGGGCACATTTGGCACAGGGTGTACCCTCCTTTACACTCAAAATATAGCTGGCTATCTCCGTTTTTTCTATATGATAAGGGACCTCCAGTTCCTGGCAGAGCCACTTTAAATAATCATTATTATTTACTGCAAAACCAGGATCTATAGTTATAGCTGAGAGCTGAAAATCAAGAGAAAGATACTTCCTGAGGATAGCCAGGGCATAAAGGAGAAAACTGCTATCCTTGCCTCCGGATAATCCTACCAGTATATGGTCCCCATCTTCAATCAAATTGAACTCTGCTATAGCTCTGACAATTTTATTACTTATATTGCCCGGTAAAGATAATTTCAAATCCGTCACCTCTCGAAACTGCCAATCTCTATCTCCTGCTAAAGTTATTATAATTATACAATAAAAAAAAGACTGGTACAATGGAAAAGCCCATCTACCAATCTTTTTATGGAAAGCTGAATTCTTATAGCTCTAATTAAATTTTCCTTAGCCAGCAACTATTTATTACGGTAATACTGGCTGCCCTGTCCCTGTACTGGGTTTATATTTTCATAATAAGATGTTCCACCCTGATACTGGCCACTGGCTGAAGTTTCTCCATAATTCTGGCCATAGTATGAGCCTTGATATGTACTGGCATATTGCTGGCTACCATATTGTTGGCTGACAGCAGCGCCTCTCATCATATCCTCCTGATTCTGCTGGAAAAACTGGCTTACCCTCTGGATATGCTGATACTCAGCCGGAGCAGCAGAAATATAGGCATTCAACCTCTCTGTAATCTTATAAATCTCCTCATGGCTTTGTTCTGCCTGATTTCTCATCTGTATCAAGACCTGCTTTAAGCGGGGGTTTTCTGCTTCTACAGCTGCTCTGGTCAAATCCATAATCGAGGCCTTAACACCAAACAAAAAATCCAGGGCACAATCCTGATCCCTTAACATGGAAATACTCCTTTCTATTCTGCAATATTTCAGGAAAAGAAAAACTGGTTTAAATTCTGAATGCTCTGCTCAGCACTACGGGCCTGTTTTTCCAGATAATTCTTCAGTTGAGGATCATTGACATGTTGGGCAAAAACCTTAGCCTTGGCATAACAAAGTTGCTCTGAACTGATCAGATGCCTTAGGTTTTCCAACTCCATATTAGATATTTGGGCCACCTCTTTATCCCCTCCTTCTTCTTCATTTTCTTTCATAAATAGTATAGGAGAAGACCGGGGATAAAATACTGTGAATTTATACCAATCTTATCGAAAGTCAATCCATATAACCCTGTAACAAGAGCCCTCTGCCTTCCATCCACTCAGCATAAAAAATATCCTTTACATCTTTATAACCCTTTTTCTTTATCTCTTCCTGCAAATCCTTAACATTCAAACCGGTATTTTCCAGGTCCTGCCATAATAATTCTCCATCAATGATGATAGCAGTAGCCAAGTTAACAGGTCTGGCTGGTAGCTCCAGATCAGCCCTTCTTACTCCCTGGGCCTCCGACTTCCGCAGGACACTGAGGGTACCACTGGCCTCCAGGATAGCATATTCCACATCCCCCACTGTAAATACATCCTTCTGCCGCAACATCTCCAATAAAGTATTGATATCCAGCATATTTTTCTTCATAACCTTCTGGTCTATAATTCCATTACGGATAATTACATCCGGATTCCCTTCCAGAAAACTCCTGGTCTTTAAAAATTTCTGGGCTACATAATCAGTGGCAAGTATTAAGACCCCCCAGAGGGCTGTGGCATAAACGGCATAAAAAACATTAACCTCCCGGTCATAAATTATATTGCCAAAAAGCTCTCCCATTACCATGGCAGAGACAAAATCAAAGGGGGTAATCTGTTTAATCTGGGTCTTCCCCAAAAGCCTGGTCACCAGGAATAATGATATAAAACCTACCACTAACTTGATAGTAATATTGAGAATATCCAAAAATAAACCCCTTTCTATCCCATTTTTCCTTATAATTACACAGGATGCAGCTAGATGTCACCACGCTATGAGGAAATAATAACACCACATTATGAGGAAATGGCGGTATTACTTATTATGGAATAGAAAGGGGTTTATTATAAGTATTTAGCTATTAAGGAAAGCTATTGAAAGCTAAAGTATATATCTCCTGCTATCTTTTAAAATATTCCTTAACCAGAAAATCCATCAGGGCATCAGGGCCTTCCCTGGTAAATTCAGGTTGGTCTTTAAATAACATGCCATAAGGCTCTTCAGCACTATATGGATTCCATTGGGGCATATCTACCCCTGTTTGATCCTGGCCATTAGGATCACCGGTTTTTATAAAATTAGCCCAGTAATTACACATCTGTCTTGCCAGGTCATAGTGTTTACCCACAAAGGGCCGCCAACATTTAGCCAGGGTCTCAAAAAAGAACCAGAGATCTACAGAATGAAAGGTCCCGGGATTGTCCCAACCCGGAATTTCTGCATCAAAGTTGTAATAATACAGGGGGGTATTGGCACCTGTATCCTCATTGGCCTTAGCCATAATCCGGATGGCATATTCGATACTATTTACCGAGGCTCTTTCAATTACTTCCTCTATATCACCTCTGTCAAACTGGCATAAGTCAAGAAACTCTTCTGCCCTATCAGCAAACATCTCTACAGCTAAAGCTTTAAATTCCTCCTTAGTACTAACATCAGGCCTGGCAAAAAACTCTGAAGAGGTATGACCTATAATTACCGGTACCTGGAGCCGTCTATTTTCCAGGAATAGTTTAAAGGGATCTCCCACACAGAAGGCACCATCTACCACAGTAGCCCAGAAGCCTTGATATTCCAGGGCCTTATTCATAACATAGTCTGCCTCCAGCTGCCGGGCTTCCTCCAGGGAAGAAACCCCCAGAAAATCAAAAAACTTAACCCCATCCTCTTCCATCTCTTCCAGGCTGATTCCTCTAATAGGTATACGGTTACCTGGATAAAGGGGGGCAAATACACCACTCTGAATAATAGCCTTCTGGAAGGCCCCTTGGTTCTGCGGCGAGGTTAGCTGAGCCAGGACACTGCCTCCACCTGCAGACTGACCGCCAATGGTTATATTGTCCGGATCCCCGCCAAAGGCAGCAATATTTTCTTTAACCCACTTGATTGCATACTGCTGGTCAAGATGGCCAAAATTTGCCGGAGCTTCCGGAGCTTCTGCTGTAATTTCCGGGTGGCAGAGAAAACCAAAAACATTTAAACGGTAGTTAACTGTCACTACAACAACACCCCGGCGGGCTATCCGTTCCCCGTCAAACTCCATTTCAGAAGTATAACCAACCTGTAGGCCGCCACCGAAAAACCAGACAAAAACGGGTAACCTCTCATCAGCACTGACGGCCGGTGTCCAGATATTCAGGTAAAGGCAGTCCTCACTCATGGGTATATCCGGGTCAACATGCCATTCCCTGCTA
>Ga0209537_1005073_pt1 | contig 10698 bp, 10 predicted proteins | sample BioPla4DNA1_FD_187698 | JGI IMG/M metagenome (GOLD analysis project Ga0209537, IMG submission 187698) | Biogas fermentation microbial communities from Germany - Plant 4 DNA1 (SPAdes) (version 2) | ecosystem: Engineered > Bioreactor > Anaerobic > Digestate | place: Bielefeld, North...
CTGGCAGCAATGTAGCCGGAATTTCATTATTTCATTAAAAATACACGTTATTTTTATCGGTAAAAATAGTGAAAACCCTTTCTACGAAAGGGTTTTCGGACGAATTGTGGCGGAGAGGGTGGGATTCGAACCCACGGGACGCTATCAACGCCCACACGATTTCCAGAAACGTAATAGGTAGATATTTGCTTATATATCTTTATAACTTTTTACTATTTATTCGATAAAACCCGCAAAAAAAGCGGACCTTTTTTATATCATCTTATTTTTCAATATTTCTTTTTAGCAGGTCGCTTTGTAAGCTATGTCACCATTTTGTCACCCGTGGCACCACGGATAAAATCGAAAAGGAAATTATAATTGATCAAATGAAAATGATAGCTAATGCACTACGGATAGAATTTCGACACTATTTACTCATTTACATGAGAAAGGCACAAAATTAATATAGCAAAATTAAGTTTTGAGGAAAAAGTTTTGATATGGGCATTTGCATATATTACTCTGAAATAATGGCAGGATGAAAATTCTACAAAAAATTACTGAATGTTTTATTTTTTATGTTGTTGCTATATAATAGAATAGTAACTTTTTACAGTTTACTTATAGGGGGCATTACAGTAAGTGAGTACAAGAGAAGAATTTGAAAAACGCCTACATATAGCATATTTAGATGAGGTTACGGTTTACTCGTTCAAAGACTCCATATTCCACGCTGTTGTGAGCATGAATATGAAAAAGGATACATATATTAATAACCTTGAAAAAGACTGGGCAGAATTAAGACGAAAGTATGATATACCTGATGGAGTATGTTTGCATTTTACAGATATAAAAGCTTTGCTAAATCCTCAATATTTTCTAAGACAACCTAAAGAACGCAATGCTGACATGGAGAGAATCTTCTGCGATACAGGCAATAAGCTTGTACCAGATAAACTATTCGATTTTTACTGCGATATATTGGACATTATTCATAAAAATAACTTCACTGTTCAAGTTACCGGCAAGCGATATCAGAAAACACCATTATTTACGAATAAAAAAATGAAAAACTACAACAATGGTTTTTGGTATCCTCTTTTTAGAGAACATCTTGATTCAATGGCTTATTATTTCATTAAGTCTGCATACGAGGAATATGAAGCAGAAGTAATGGTTAATAAAAATGCAAAATATCATAATTATACAGTGAAGCTAAGGTATGACGGAGACATTGAGCTAACAGTAAGGAATGATTTTCGAAATGCGTTTAGCCACAGTATTTCAAATGGTACAAAAAGATTTACTTCTGATGCTTTCAAGGAGATATTCGATGAAGTAAGATTTATTGATAAATCTGAAATAGGTTTTTGTACTGTCTGTCCAAGTACTTGCAATTCAAGGCAAATAAGTCATGCAGGGAGTGAAATTGTTGACTTTATGGCCGTTTACGTGGCAAGGTATATAGCTTATAAAGCAATGAAAAATGATCTTATTAGGTATGAAGAAAAGTCTGAAGAAGAAGCAGAGAAAATTATTAACCGGAATATGCACATTGAGATACAGGGTAAGCCTTTAATCAAGCCAATAGATAGGATTTTACCTAAAATTTTTTTTGAAACTACCGACCATTAAAGAAAAAACAAGAAAAAGTAGTAAATAAATAATTTGATAAAACTGAATAAATTTATTGACAGTACACGCGAATTTCTGATATGCTAACTAATGTTGGAGGAAATGATTTCTGTCCCATCACACCTCGCAAAACCTAAGTTTATGCGAGTTTTTTATTTTTGTGAAAAGCCTTGACCGTCAGAGTGTTTTCTGCTAGAATAAAAATGACGGAGGGAAATTTTCCTGTCCCGTCACAACTCGCAGGATCTTAGTCTATGCGAGCTTTTTTATTTTTCAGAATATAGTATTGAGATTATGTATATAATTATAAATGGTAGAGGGAGTAACTCCTGTCCTACCACACCCTATAGGACTTTGTCCTGTAGGTGCAGCAGGTCATAAACGGCCTGCTGTTTTTATTAGCATTTCATTAGTAATCCATTATTTTTTCTATAACGAAAAGGATTTTGTTATTGTCTATAGCAGATTATAATTCAATCTATGCAAACATTTCGACGGCCTTATCACCGCGGAGTAAATCTAAAAGGAGGAAGTAATTATGGACACTATGGAAAAAGCAACCAAGAGAAGCTTACTGCTTGATAAGGGTATTATACTCCAATCAGGCACAATTTGCCGGGACAAAATCAATCTTATATCCGGGGCCATGACCGCCCCATTGATTGAGACAATCTGGACATTCTCCGGCTATGATACCGAAGCTATGGAAAGAGTTTCGGCTATCTTTACAAATTTATACCATGAGGGCCGGGAAGCTGAAATGATGGCTGTATTGCGCATTCTATATGACTTATCAGGACTGCAATTCCCGGAGGATGTTGAATTGCTGGCAACCCACCCGGAAGCACGACAATACTTCCTGATCTCTTTTTTGCTGGACATGGAGGATTGTATGCAGGGCTTGATGGCTGAGGCAGTGGGAGAGTAAAGTAAAATTCAGTACGTGAGAGAAGATCTGCCCGTTTTGCAGGTATGCGGCGGGCTTTTGTTTTCTTTATCTGCCTTTTATCTACTCGCGAGTTAAATATCATGCTGAAAAAGATAGATTAATGTGTTCAAGCATGTCTATTTTACTCAGTGTGAGGCAAATTTAAGACTGGGCAATGCTCAAGAATATGCAGGTTTTGATCCAGCGTTCTCTTGATTTTATGAATTTAAAAACAAGGGCATTCAACAAACTTATTGCCTTTGTTCGTTTCTTCGTATATAATAGAATAAATTGGCAAATTTTCTCTGTGAGGTATCGGAGAATGGAATACATTACGGCAAAAGAAGCCGCAGAAAAATGGAATATATCTCAACGCAGAGTTCAGGTTTTATGCGAACAGGGACGGGTATTAGGTGCTGTACGGTTGGGATGGGCTTGGGCAATTCCTAAAGAAGCAGATAAGCCTGTAGATGCTCGTATGAAATCAAAAACAAGAAATCAAAGATAGAATTTTATTTTGTGTGGTGAGAAAATGGACAAGAGATCACTTACCGAGCAAGAAATACGTACAAGGTTTATAACTCCAGCTATTAAAGCTGCTGGGTGGACTGATGCTCAATACGTGAAGAATATGCTATTACAAAAGGGCGAATTATAGCTCGCGGCGGGTCTTATAAGAGAGATAAGGCTAAATATGCAGATTATGTCCTTTTCTATAAACCACACATTCCCATTGCTATAATTGAGGCAAAGGATAACAACCATACAATATCGGATGGAATGCAACAAGCATTAGGCTATGCCGAACAATTGCGCGTGCCGTTTGTATTTACATCAAATGGTGACGGTTTTACTTTTCATAATCGCAATAGCGAGGATAGTGATCGTGAAACAATTTTATCTATTTCTGAATTCCCCTCACCTGAAACACTATGGAAAATGTACAAGCAGTACAAGGGTATAGATGAAAAGCAAGAAAAAGTTATTACAGAACCTTACTACGTACAAAGGCCTGATAAGCAACCACGGTATTATCAGCTAAATGCGATTAATCTTACTGTTGAATCTATTGCTAAAGGTAATAATAGAGTATTACTAGTTATGGCAACGGGAACCGGAAAAACCTATACAGCATTTCAGATTATTTGGAGACTCTGGAAAGCAGGTATTAAAAAACGTATTCTATTTTTAGCAGACCGAAATGCGCTTATTGACCAGACTTATACTAATGATTTTGCTCCCTTTAAAGATAAAATGACAATTATTCGCCATCGCCATGTGGATAAATCATATGAGATATACCTGGCTATTTATCAAGGGCTTACAGGCGAAGGCGATAAGGACATTTTCCGTCAATTTAGTCCTGATTTTTTTGATTTAATTATCGTTGATGAGTGTCACCGCGGAAGCGCCAAAGCTGATAGTGAATGGCGAGAGGTCTTAGAATATTTTAAATCTGCCACGCAAATCGGCTTAACGGCAACGCCAAAAGAAACGAAAGAGGTTTCTAATATTGATTATTTTGGGGAACCTGTCTATACATATTCGTTAAAACAAGGTATTGAAGATGGATTTTTAGCTCCCTATCGGGTAATTCGAGTATTGCTTGATAAAGATGCCGAAGGCTTCCGTCCTTATCTTGGGCAGACTGATCGTTTTGGAAATATTATAGAGGATCGTGAATATAACATTACCGATTTTGACCGGGAGTTGGTATTGGAGCAACGTACTAAAGTTGTGGCAAAAGTGGTTTCAAACTATTTAAAAGCGCATAATGCTCGAATGGATAAAAGTATCTTTTTCTGCGTTGATACAGAACACGCTGATCGTATGCGGCAGGCGCTTATTAACGAGAACAGCGATTTGGTAAAAGAAGACGAGCGCTATGTGATGCGAATTACAGGCGATGATGATATCGGGAAAAAACAGCTTGACAATTTCCGCGATGTGTCCAGCAGATATCCCGTTTTAGTAACGACTTCAAAATTGTTGACAACCGGCGTAGATATACAGACCATTAAATATATTGTGTTGGATACCAACATCAACAGTATGACTGAATTCAAGCAGATTATAGGACGTGGCACTCGGATTCGTGAAGATTTAGGTAAAGTGTTTTTTACTATTTTTGATTTTAGAGATGCTACGCGATTGTTTGTCGATCCTGACTTTGACGGGCCCTGTGAACAGGATGATGAATATATGCCTGATGAAAATGGCAATATACATGATTCTGATTCCGATAGCGAATTTGTAAGAGAAGATCCTAAGGACTACACCATTGATAACGATTTGGAGTCTGGCAAACGTAAAAAATACTACGTGGGTGATGTAGAGGTATCTGTTTTAAAGCAAAGAGTTCAATACATCGATAAAAATGGGAAATTGATTACGGAATCTCTTACAGACTATACAAAACGAAATGTTTTGAGTAAGTTTGCCACGTTGCATGATTTTTTACATGTTTGGAACAGCGCGGAACGCAAGCAGGCCATTTTAGACGAGCTTGCTGAACAAGGCGTCTTAATCGAAGAATTACAGGAGCAAATCGGGCATGAATTTGACCCGTTTGATTTGCTGTGTCATATTGCATTTGACCAACCCCCTTTAACAAGGCGTGAAAGGGCAAATAAGGTAAAAAAACGAAATTATTTTGCTAAATACGGGGAAAAAGCGGCGGCTGTTTTGGACGCTTTGTTGGACAAATATGCCGATTCGGGCATTTCTAATATAGAGAGTTTGGATGTTTTAAAGGTAAATCCCATAAGAGAGTTTGGAACCCCTCAGTTTATTGTCAACAAAATCTTTGGGGGAAAAGAAAAATTCAAACAGGCTATACGGGAGTTAGAGCAAGAACTTTATGTCGCATAATTTGAGGAGGTAAGCCAAATGGCTATATCAAATACAACAAAGGCCCTGAAAGACATTATGCGTATCGATGCGGGGATAAACGGCGATGCGCAGTACATAGAACAGATTGCTTGGTTGCTTTTCCTAAAAGCATTTGATTACAAAGAACAGGAATGGGAATTAGAGGATGATTATGTTCCGGTTATTCCCGAGCAATATCGATGGAGAAACTGGGCTGAAGACGATGAAGGCATTACCGGAGATGCCCTGATTGAGCATGTAGAAAATATGTTCCGGACGTTGCGCAATTTGGATGTTTCGGATGGAGATCCACGAAAATTCCTTGTCCGTGATGTCATGGAAGGCGTAAATAACTTCATGAAATCAGGAACGCTTTTGCGGCAAGTTATTAATAAAATTAATGCTGATATTAACTTTGATGAAGTAAAAACCGCTCATTTATTCAATGGCATTTACGAATCCATGCTCAAGGATCTGCAAAGCGCTGGCAAAGCCGGGGAATTCTATACTCCGAGGCCTGTTACAAAATTTATTGTAGATATGGTGAACCCTCAGTTAGGTGAAATTGTACTTGATCCAGCATGTGGAACCGGCGGCTTTTTAACCAGTGTCATTGACCGTTTTGATATCAAGACGGCTGACGAGTATAGAACATTGCAAAAAACCATTAGGGGCATCGAAAAGAAGCCTTTCCCCTTTTTACTGTGCGTTACAAACTTGATTGCCCATGGCATTGATGTGCCATTGATTAGGCACGACAATACCTTGCGTACGCCGACAACAGATTATAGCTTGGCTGACAAGGTAGACGTTATTGTTACCAATCCGCCTTTTGGAGGGGCGGAAGAGAAAGCCATTTCTCAGTCGGTGCCCGCAGAATTACGAAACACGGAAACGGCGGATCTGTTTTTAGTACACATCATGGCGCTTCTTAAAGACGGCGGACGCTGCGGCATGGTTTTGCCGGATGGATTTTTATTTGGAACAGGTGTAAAAGCTGCTATCAAGAAAAAGCTACTGGAGGAGAACAATCTGCACACCATTGTCCGTTTGCCTAAGGACGTGTTTGCGCCATATACCAACATAAATACAAACCTGCTTTTCTTTACAAAAGGGAAACCCACACAAGGCATATGGTTTTATCGCTTGGAAATGCCCCAAGGCTATAAGCATTTTTCAAAAACAAAGCCGATGTTGTACGAGCACTTCGCGCCTGTGCGTGCATGGTGGAACAATCGTAGAGAGAGCGATGTTTCCCAATATGTTCCTGTGGAGGATATAGTTGCGGTGGAGTATAATTTGGATTTTTGTGGTTTTCCTCACGAAACCGAGGAAATTTTGCCTCCGGATGAATTTATTGCGCAATATCGCAATGAGAAGGCAATTTTAACAGAGAGAATTGAAAGTATACTCGCAAAGATTCAAACAGCTCTGGCACAGGAGGATGTGCTATGAAAGCAGCGGAATTGCGTAAATCTATATTGCAGGCGGCGGTGCAGGGAAAACTTGTGCCGCAGGATATACATGACGAACCGGCTTCGGTTTTGCTGGAGCGTATCCGTGTCGAAAAAGAGCGACTTGTTAAGGAAGGGAAAATAAAAAAAGAAAAGCCCCTGCCACCTATTTCAGAGGATGAAATTCCCTACGACTTGCCGGAGGGGTGGGTTTGGTGTAGACTTAATGAATTATTTAATTTTATTGATTATAGAGGCAAAACTCCGACTAAAACAAATAAAGGTATTCCGCTTATTACTGGAGCTAATATAAAAAACGGATATATGGACTATACTCAAAAATTTTTTATTTCAGAAGAGGAGTATATTCAGCGTCTATCGAGAGGCATATGTCAAAAAGGAGATATACTTATAACAACATAGGCACCTTTAGGTCACGTTGCTCTTGCTGATAAAGATAAGTATAGCGCGGGTCAAAGAATCATAACTTTACAAGGTTATTCAAATACAATAAATAATGAATTGTTTATGTTTTTTTTATTATCACCAGTTATCCAGCAAGATATTTTTAATAAGCGGTCAGGAATGACTGCTTATGGAATAAAAGGAGCACTACTAAAGCTTGTTTTAATTCCATTACCTCCATTTTCTGAACAGGAGCGAATTGTTGCTAAAATAAAAAAACTAATGGATCTATGTGATGAATTAGAAGCAGCCGAGCAGGAATTGGATGTTCTGGAAAGTCGTTTTGAAGAGTATTTACCGAAATCTATACTTCAAGCGGCAGTACAGGGAAAACTTGTGCTTCAGAATCTCCATAACGAACCGGCTTCGGTTTTGCTGCAACGCGTTCGTGCGGAAAAAGCTCGTCTTGTGAAAGAAGGGAAAATAAAAAAAGAAAAGCCTCTACCTCCTATTTCAGAGGATGAAATTCCCTACGACTTGCCTGAGGGATGGGTTTGGTGCAGGTTGGGGGAATTATGTAACTTTGGTGTAACTATTAGTACTATACCGGACAATATTCCAGATGATGCTTGGGTATTAGAATTAGAAGATATTCATAAGGATACAGGTGAAATTGTTCAATATAAGACAAAGGCAGAAAGGAAATCAAAAAGTTCGAAACATGTGTTTTATAAAGGAGATGTTTTATATAGTAAACTCAGGCCATATTTAAACAAGGTAACAATTGCAGAAAAAGATGGATATTGCTCATCAGAGATATTACCTTTGCAGTTTTGTAAAGATATTTATCCACAATACGCCATTTGTTTTCTTCGTAGTCCTACTTTTGTTGATTATGCGATAGAACGCTCGTACGGAGTAAAAATGCCTCGTTTAGGAACAGAAGACGGAAGAAATGCTCTATTCCCTCTTCCCCCTCTTGCCGAGCAACAGCGTATTGTTGCTAAAGTAAATGAATTAATGGCATTATGCGAGGAAATAAAAGCGGTAAAAACAAAACCCATTGAACAAAGGGATACTAACAAGGTTATAGACTTCCCGGCAGTAAAACAAGATGGGCAGATCCAGTTAGCGGCTCGTGGAGAAATCGGTAAAAAGTCTTCCAACGAACTGATGCAAACGATTGATGAGATGTTTGCGGGGGATGAATGATGTTAACCGCAAAAACTCCGTCGTCCAAAGCAAAATGGGTTTTGGAAACAATGGGTATAAAGGGTGTTCCGGCTCCATATTTTGACGATATTGCGCTTCAGGAGAAGATAAAAGTAAAGCGGTGTTCTTTGCCATCAGAAAAGGATTTGAGTGGGATGCTGATATATAGAGGCGAAATGAAAGGTATCCTTATCAATACATATATTGAAAACATCGGACGCCAAAACTTTACTTTTGCCCATGAGCTTGGCCATTATTTTTTAAAGCATAAACCTCCATATATATTGGATGGGGAGTCAAGTTTCAGATGCTCAAATCAAGACATGGAAGTTGTAGATAACTATTCTTCTATAGAAGCTGAGGCGAATCAATTCGCTGTCGAATTATTAATGCCTGAGTTGCTTTTTAAGCCACTTTTAGCAGGAACTGTTTTTGATTTTACCTTAATGAGTAGTTTGGCAAACCAGTTTTATGTATCAAAGCACGCGTGCGGGAACAGGATTTTAGATTTTATGAAGGAACCCTATATTCTTATATGCTCGAATGGGACATCCATTACCGCAATTAAATGTTCAAATGCAGCCAAGAGATTTGGAAAAGCAGTAAAGAATATTCCCACAGAAAGTCATGCATACAGAGCGATTCGATATCAGCAGAATCAAAAGCAGTTTTATCTTTCGCCTGGCTCTGTATGGTTTGGTCAATTGTTTAGTAATATTATTGTTTACGAGTGCACGCGGGGAAATTATGAGCATGATGTATCTATGACGATTTTAAAAGTAGAGTATCCAACTATTCTGCCTGTGTAATTTACATAAAAGAAGGTAGGAAAATGATTAATATGATATTAAATGAACAGCAGTTAAAAGCTATATGCGATGTTTTGGCTGACACTAATCGAGGACTTACAAAAATTGAGTTGACTCGTTTGATTGAACAGTGCCAGATTCCTGTGATGGATGACGGAAAATCAAGTAATGGTTTAACATATACGGTTGGTTTAAATAAAAGGGATTGGCTCTATAAATGTTTTGCCAATGAAATAAACTCACATAAATCGTTTGAAAGGGTATTTATCTTTATTGAAAAAGCTTTAAATCCTGTTAGTTACACAAGTGAAGAAAGTAGACAAAAATATCATTTTCTTTTTGAGGAAACAAATAAGGTTTTGCTACTTATTGGGCTGAATATATCAAATGAAGGTAAACTTACAGAAGTTGCTCAGGCAAAAACGCTTGAAGAGGTTGATAGGCGGGTCAATAATTTAAGAAGACAGCTCTATAACAGAGCTATTCACCATGAAGTCAAAAAATATTGTATTCGGGATTATTTGAGAAAGGATTATTATGATGCAGTATTTGAAGCTGCGAAAGGATTAGCCGAAAGAGTTCGTGAAATTACTGGATTAACTACAGATGGTTCGGCTTTATTTCAAAAAGCATTTGCAAAAAATGACCCTTATATTTTTTTAAATTCGTTAAAAACGGAGAGCGAAATCAATGAATTTCTGGGGTTGAAAGAACTACTTGAATCGATATTTCATTTAGTAAGAAATCCTGCAGCACATACTCCAAAAATAAATTGGAAAATAGATGAAATCAAAGCATTAGACATACTAACATTGATTTCATTTGCTCATAAATATTTAGATGAGTGTCATAAAGTTCCGTGAGGATAAATTAGAAGGGAGAGTATCTTAGTGAAATAATACTGATCTTTGAGTAATATGCTGGGGTCAAGATGCATATGTTTTTAATAATGTTTAGGTTTAGTGATTGAACTATTATATACACCCTCTCTTACACCTTTGCCCCAATGCATACAGAGACAGTAATAGGAATGCAAACAAAGAAAAGATGCCTAGAAGTCCTTAAATTTCAGCGCTTTGCGCGCTATATGACTTTTAAAAGAGATTGCGACGATTTCAGGAATAAAGGATTAAGAAATATAATTGATGTATCCGTTGTACTGGACATGAGTGTGTAGACATGTTTAATGTGTGCTTTAATTAGAGTGTTCAGATATGTCATATTACGCGGTGGGAAGGAAATTCAAGACTGGGCAATAATATAAAAGAATGTCGGTTTTTTATCCGTGTTCTCTTTAAAATTATATGTAAGCGTCAAAGAAACCCTCACATAGTATATCGGTTGTGTAGTTGATACAATCACAGTAAAACAAGTTGAAAAAGTTGAAAAAGTAGGCCAACTT
>Ga0209537_1005080_pt1 | contig 10685 bp, 7 predicted proteins | sample BioPla4DNA1_FD_187698 | JGI IMG/M metagenome (GOLD analysis project Ga0209537, IMG submission 187698) | Biogas fermentation microbial communities from Germany - Plant 4 DNA1 (SPAdes) (version 2) | ecosystem: Engineered > Bioreactor > Anaerobic > Digestate | place: Bielefeld, North...
TTAGCTTTTTGCTTTCAAATTTTTTGAATAATAAATTGCCAGCTCTATCTGTAGCAGCTAATACGGCTACTTTCTTTGGCTTTTGCTTCCTAGCTCGCTTCAACTCTTCGGCATTTTTGTATATTCTGCCTTTTTCGGAATAATCCATCAATAGTTCATCCATCTCTACTACTCCGAAAAAATTTATATTATCTTCGAAACTTTGTAAAGCTGCCAATATTTTGTGTCGCCAAGCGAAGCTTGTTGGTAGGCTGATGCCAACTTCTTTAGCACAAGCTCTGAGACTTTTGCCTGCTACCATACATCTGATGTAATCGAGCATTTTCTCTTTCTTTTGCAACCTGTAAACAAAAGTTCCAGTGGTAACTCTAAACTGTCTGCCGCAGTCTTTGCAACGATAGTTTTGCATCCCATTTTGTAAGCCATTTTTAATAATGTGATTACTACGACAGTCTGGGCATAGTGGCGGGGCGCTGAGTATTTTTAGGCCTTGATAATCGACTACATCGGCTTCTAATTTTTTCATTAATGAATAAAGGTTGTCTAAGAATTCTTTATTCTCTTCCTTACTCATAGCAAGGTATTTGCTGGTGTTTTCCACTATTTTTTTCATGAATTAAAATTTTTGTAAAAATATAAAAATTATTTAACATATAAACTTGAAAAACTTAAACATTTACTGGTTTATTCATTTCATCTATTCATTATTATTAAAACCAAATTGTAAATATAAATTTTTTATTATTTTTTCAATATAATCATATCCATTTATATTAACTAATATTTTAGTTGATGTAATAATGTTTTTGTTAAAAAATTTAATGTTAAATCCTTGGTTAATTTACTAAAATGTTATAACTTTTTATTAATTTTGTAGAAATATTTTATTAAATACAAATAAGTTTAATTTTATAACTTAATAATTAAGTATTTTGACAATGTCTGAAGAAGGGAATTTCATAGATTATATTAAAATATATTGTCAATCTGGTAAAGGCGGAAGTGGATCTGTACATTTTCGTAGAGAAAAATATATACCTCGTGGAGGACCTGATGGAGGTGATGGTGGAAGAGGTGGACACATTATTGTAAAAGGTAATAAAAACTTATGGACCTTGTTGCATTTAAAATATACTAAAATAATAAAAGCCGAAAATGGTCAATCTGGCAGTGGAAAATTAAAAACTGGTGCTGATGGGAAAGATGCTTTTATAGAAGTACCAATTGGTACAGTAATAAAAGAAGCTGAAAGCGGACAGGTAATTACAGAAATAAATGATGATAAACAAGAATTTATCTTATTAAAAGGTGGGAAAGGTGGTAAAGGAAACTCCTTTTTTAAAAGCTCTACTCGGCAAGCACCCAAATTTGCTCAACCAGGTGAAGATTATAAAAGCGGAAATTTTATTTTTGAATTAAAATTATTAGCAGATGTTGGATTAGTCGGTTTCCCTAATGCAGGTAAGAGCACATTACTCTCTGTATTGTCTGCTGCTAAACCTAAAATTGCTGATTATCCTTTCACTACTTTATTACCTCAACTCGGTGTAGTTCCTTATAGAGACTATCAATCCTTTACTATAGCTGATATACCAGGTATAATAGAAGGTGCTAGTGAAGGCAAAGGATTGGGATTGAGATTTCTTAGACATATTGAGAGAAATAGCATTTTACTTTTTATGATCCCTATTACATCTAAAGATCATTTATCTGAATATCATATTTTATTAAATGAATTAGAAAAATATAATCCAACTTTACTTTCTAAGAAACGTGTCGTAGCTATTACTAAGACAGACCTCGCAGATAGTTCAGAAATAAATTATTTAAAAGAAAAATTAAGCAAAATAAATCCGATATTTATATCTTCAATTACTGGTTATGGCATTAAAGAGCTAAAAGATCATTTATGGTTTGTATTAAATGATGAGCACCCTGAGGAAAACATGTAAATGGACTATCATGAATAAAAATACTTCAAATAATAGAATACGTTTTTTACATTAAATTTAATAATCAGAAAAACAAAAAATTATAAATTCTGAATATTTCACCAAACTCAATAAAATTTCTAAATAGAATCTGACTATGTACACTACAAGTAGGTTTAGTAAACATTCCATTAAATTTAAACTCTTGTCTTAATAAAAGTGAAAAGCAAATTTGAAGTTACAAATAACATATTTTTTAATTAACAACAAATAATATATTCGACTTTTTGTCTTTCCTCACTATCTGCATTTCATCCATTTTTATTTTTTTACCTTTTTTCATTCTCTACCCATCTACTTCTTGCACTATTACTGATATAATATTTATATTTGCAACATTTCAAAATTAAAATAAATGAAAACTTGCATAAAAATATATATTTTTTGAGAAAAAAATATAATTATAATAATTATTTAATTATTAGATATAATATAATAGCAATCAATATTCAAGTTATTTAAATACCAATTATTAAAATCATCGAAATTATAAAATAGCATTAAGTTTCTTTTTGCTTTATAAGTAATGTAGACTAATTCATGAGGATTTTGATTTTTACCTAAAATATAAATACATCTATCCGATTGATTGGCTTTCTGTGAAAATATTTTTGCTTCATTGTCTAATTTTAATTGTACAGGATCATATTCATAAAATTGGTTATATATATTTAGACTCCATGTAATAGTAATAATAAAAATCAATAAAACAGAAGCTTGAAACCATTTCTGCTCAATATTTATAAAGTATTTATCAAAAACATAAGCTATAATCAAACAAATGAATAAAACAAATTTTGCAGTATAAATATAATGTGTAAGAGCTACTGAAAAAACTAATATTGAAAACAAAAAAATTGGCAAAAATACCCAATAAAAAATGAAATTTAAATTATGATTTTCTTTAAAAATTGATTTGTCTTTTATCATTGGTATAATAACCAAAAATAGTAAAATACCTGTACCTTTTAATAAATTATGAATGCAGTTAAAAATTAATCTCAATATCTCTGATAACAAAACCCCAAAACCATTGTTTTTAAAAATACTGCTAAAAATTCCAATTCTATCTATATATCTTAACCAAATGTGATGCATGAAAGGCTGAACTCCGTCAATGCTACTATATTGTATAAAAATAATTGCATATGCTATGATAGTTAATATGATTATTAATAAAGCATCTTTTCTATTCTTTTTTTTAAAACTATAAATAATATAAAATATTGCGTAAATAAAAGCTACCCAATCTATTAGTAAAAAAATAAAAAGAAATATATTATGTAAGAAAACATATAATTTATTATTAGGATTTTTTCGTACTAATAAATGAAAAACTAAAATCCATATAAAAAAAACAAGTCCTATAGTTTCAGCAAAATGATAAAAAGTAAAGCTATATAATATCAATGGATGAAAGGTATAAACAAAAATACCAACTAGTATAGGAATTATTTTTTTAGAAAAAAGTATATTAAGTAAAATAGCAATCCCAATGATAGAAAAAACAAAGTATATAAAAAGTATTTTCTGTAAACTTACTTGATCAATAGGTAAATGGAATGATTTAATAATACTGTAAGATAGCAAAAAACTACCTGGTGGATGCGACAAATAGTAATTATTGCCTTTATTATCAAAAACTCTAGGATAAATATCTACAAACATATCGATAGGGTTGTTGTAGTTAACAACAGGCGCATAATAAAAATGTTGTGCGCCTTCATTATCCCATCTTTCAAAAGTGATTAATGAAAAAATATGTGCTATACTCCGGTAATCAACTTGTTCGCTCCATCGAGATGATAAAATAAAAAATGTACTAGTAAATAATATCAATAAAAATATAATCTGGACATAAATTTTTTTCATCCATAACTGATTTTTAAATAATTAATAATCAATGTCAAATTTAAGAAAAAAATAGGTACTTAGTAATATGTCTATTTTTATAAAATATTAAATTTAAATCATACAAAAACATAAGTAATTATTTAATAATATAATTATGAATTATGCAAAACTTCCAACTTATAATAGTAACAATTAATAATGTAGAAATCATTTACAAACTAAAATTTTAACAAAAACATATATTATTAGGTAAGTGAAGAATGAATCGGGAAACTATCATATGTTTCAATTAACATATGTTTTATTTACTAATTCTCTATACCGATACCACGCCCATCTGTCCGAGGATGCGAGATTGAGCATTCGCCCAGTATTGCTTACAGTCTTGCCTGTGAGGTATTTACCCATCACTACATACCACATAATGTAATTTTGCAGGTATTTGGTAGCTACACCCCTAAATTTGAAATATATCCAATTCGTGAATTCACTAGCCTTTTTCTTGACAGTACTTAGGCTATATATGCCTCGCTTTTGCCTATGGCTAGTTATTATTTCTTTGTGCTTGATTACATTTCTTCTAACCTTTTTGAATGCTTTTTTATTACTACTACACATGACTCCATCCTTTGGCATCTTAGCCTTCAGAAATTGCTCTATCTGTTCTGAACTTAGCTTTTTGCTTTCAAATTTTTTGAATAATAAGTTGCCAGCTCTGTCAGTAGCTGCCAATACGGCTACTTTCTTTGGCTTTTGCTTCCTAGCTCGCTTCAGCTCTTCTGCATTTTTGTATATTCTGCCTTTTTCGGAATAATCCATCAATAGTTCATCCATCTCTACTACTCCGAAAAAATTGATATTATCTTCGAAACTTTGTAGAGCTGCCAATATCTTGTGTCGCCAAGCGAAGCTTGTTGGTAGACTGATGCCCACTTCTTTAGCACAAGCTCTGAGACTTTTGCCTGCTATCATACATCTGATGTAATCGAGCATTTTCTCTTTCTTTTGCAACCTATAGACAAAAGTTCCAGTGGTAACTCTAAATTGTCTGCCACAGTCTTTGCAGCGATAGTTTTGCATTCCATTTTGTAAGCCATTTTTAATAATATGATTGCTACGACAGTCTGGGCATAGTGGTGGGGCACTGAGTATTTTCAGACTTTGATAATCGACTACATCGGCTTCTAATTTTTTCATTAATGAATAAAGGTTGTCTAAGAATTCTTTATTCTCTTCCTTACTCATAGCAAGGTATTTACTGGTGTTTTCCACTATTTTTTTCATGAATAATAATTTTTATTAAAATATAAAAATTATTTAACATATAAACTTGAAAAACTTAAACATTTATTAATTCCGATTATTCAATTACCTTTGTTTTAAATGTTAGTTTTTTAGCATTATCAAAAGCATTTTAAACTTTTCTATACCATATACGGCGTGTGGCACATTAGCAGGCAATATGATCATTTCCATAGCACTCAATTCATAGTCTTTTTTATTAATAATTATTTGACCAACACCATCTAAAACTATTACAATTGCATCAAATGGAGCTGTATGTTCACTTAGAAATTGATCTTTATCAAAAGCAAATAGCGTTACATTGCCCGCTTTAGTTTTACTAATTATTTTGCTTACGACTGATCCCTCGGCAAAAACTACGCTTTCTTTTAATTTATATATTTTTTCTGGTAAAAATGCTGATTCCATTTTTAATAATTTTTTCATTAATTAGCAAAAAACATTTTTATATCATCATCAACAGTGCTAATACTACTAATATTGAATTTATCTACCAATATTTTTGTTACGTTAGAAGAAAGAAAAGCCGGTAAAGTAGGACCGAGGTGAATATTTTTAACACCTAGATACAATAATGCCAGCAATACAGTAACTGCTTTTTGCTCATACCAAGCAATATTATAAATAATAGGCAATTCATTTATATCATTGAGTTTAAAGACTTCTTTAAGACTCATAGCAATGACAACTAGAGAATATGAATCATTACATTGTCCTGCGTCTAATATTCGTGGTATACCATCTATGTCGCCCAGATTCAATTTATTGTAACGATATTTAGCACATCCTGCTGTCAATATCACCGTATCAGTAGGTAGCTTCTTAGCAAATTCAGTATAATATTCTCTGCTTTTCATTCTACCATCACAACCGGCCATAACAACAAATTTTTTGATTTTACCAGAATTTACAGCATCTACTATTTTATCTGCTAATGCTATTACTTGATTGTGAGCAAAGCCACCTATGAGTTCTCCTTGTTCTATAGCTTGAGGTGGATTGCAACGTTTAGCATGTTCTATTATAGTAGAAAAATCTTTCATTTTACCATATTCTCTATCAGCTATATGTTTAGCACCATTTAAACCTGCAGAGCCAGTAGTGTATATTCTATCTTTGTAAGTAGCTTTTTCGAAGGGTGGCACTATACAATTAGTAGTGAAAAGTATTGGTCCATTGAAAGTTTCGAATTCTTCACGTTGTTTCCACCATGCATTACCATAATTGCCTGCAAAATGTTTAAATTTCTTAAAATAGGGATAATAATGGGCAGGAAGCATTTCTCCATGCGTGTAAACATCTATACCACTGCCTTCAGTTTGTATTAATAGTTCCTCAAGGTCCAGCAAATCATGACCTGATATTAAGATGCCAGGGTTATTTCTAACTCCAAGATCTACTTTAGTAATTTCAGGATTACCATATTTAGTAGTATTTGCTTTATCTAGCAATGCCATAGTTTTGACACCATATTCGCCAGTTTGCAATGTTAAATTTATTAAATCATTTACTGATAATGAATTATCAAGTGTAGAAGCTAAAGCTTTTTTGATAAATTTATAAATATTTTCATCTTCGAAGCCTAAATTTCGAGCATGTTCTGCATAAGCACATATACCTTTAACTCCATACACTATTAACTCTCTCAGTGAGCGTATATCTTCATCATTTGTAGATAATACACCTACTTCTGTTTCTTTAGCTTCTATTTCTGCATCAGTATTAGCATCCCAAGTAGCGGCATCAGGTAATTTACTAATATTCACATCACAATTTTTGGCTAATTTTAATAATTTCCTTTTTAGTTCCAAACCTTTGTAAATACTATTTTTGATAGCTGCTTTATCAAAATTTACATTTGTGATAGTTTGAAATAGGCTATTTATAATAAAAGGATAGACCTCCGGATTAGATATATCTTTTTGATCTAATTCTATAGATAGTGCAGATAATCCCTTGCATAGATATATCAAAACGTCCATTTGTCTAGCCAAATCATCTTCTTTACCACATACACCATTTACACTACAGCCTATACCTTTGGCTGTTTCTTGACATTGGAAACAAAACATATTCATAATTTTTATTTTTTGGGGGTTAAGTTTCAATTATTATAATTTCAATGTCAAAATTAATATAATTAAAAGGTTAATTAGTAAATTATGATATATATCAGGTATAATTTATTATTACACAATTAGGTAATAATAATCTAAATTTATATTTTGATAAAATGTAACATTAACTTCTATTTAGGTAAACGATAAAATATTAAAATATATATAATCTTGAGGCATTTAGTCATTCATAGGATTTTTTTTAAAAAAAAATTAATAAACTCTCTATCTATTAAATACAAAACTATGATATTACGTATACTTACTCGTTTTAACATAATATAAAAAATAATAATTCAAAAATAAAATAATGTTGTTATTATGGGTTATATCATCTATATATATCTCATGCTAGCCTATTTTTTAAGTCTTTTATTAATATTAATAAATCTAATCTATTTATTTTTGTAACTAATAAATTATATATTTAAATATTTATTATTAAGTTTGTGTGCTAATTTTAAAAAAAATAAATATTATGAATGAAAATGTATCTTTTGAATCAGAAGTAATGTATCCAAAATCATTACCAAATTCACAATGTGCTTTTATTTTAGGCGTTTTATCAGTATTTTTTACTGTATCTACTATTATTGTAGGAGTAATACTAGCAATTTTTGCTATTATAAAAGCTAATAGTGCCATTAAAACATATCGATCAGCACCAAATGAATTTTTTCAATCCGATTTTCATTATGCTAATACTGGTAAAATACTTGGTTGGGTGAGTATCGGACTTGCAATTGCACTTACTATTTTTGTAATAATCCTATTAATTATTGATTCTTTAGATCTCATATCGCATTTTGTGCATATTTTGAAGTTGTCGTAAGTGTCAAAAAATGTTATGTCAGTTTTTACTATTATCAAAAGCATTTTATTTATAGATTACATTTACTAATTTTATAAGAAAATATGTAAACTAATAGGGTTGAACATAACTTATAATATGGTTTTATAAAAATTTTTATTGGTTTATAATATATTTTTCAATTAACTTTGTATAAACACATTAAGATCAGAAATGTTACAACATCTAGATATAAAAAATTATTTGCTTATTCACAATTTGTCATTAGATTTTTATAATGGTTTTACAGTGATCACTGGTGAGACGGGCTCTGGCAAAAGTATTCTTTTGGGTGCTATTCAGCTACTTTTAGGTGAAAGAGCTGATTCAGGGGCTTTACTAGATAAAAGCAAAAAATGTGTGATAGAAGGTGTATTTGATATCAAACAATTGGACCTTAAACATTTTTTTGAGCAAAATGATTTAGAATATGAAGATACATTGATAATTCGCAGAGAAATTTCTCCTAATGGGCGATCTCGTGCATTTATAAATGATACTCCTGTAAATTTATCCATTTTAAAAAGCATTGGAGAGCAACTCATTAATATTCATTCTCAATTTGATACGCTTCTTTTAGGTACAAAAAAATTTCAATACACACTTTTAGATTCTTTTGCGAATACGAATGATTTATTTACTAAATACTTAAAATTATACGAAAATTTTACATTTTTTAAAAAAGAAATTGAAGAAGATAGAGAAATGATGCGACAACTGATGCATGAGAATGATTATAAACAATTTCAATGGGAAGAATTAAAAAATGCAGATATTAAAGAAAATGAATATGAAGAGTTGCATCAGCAATATGAATTACTATCGCATGCTGAATTGACTTTGCAAACTATTAAAGAGACCACAGCTCTACTTTATGAAAATGAACAAAATATTTATCAGAATATTGCTCAAATAATACAAAAATTGAGAAATATTAGTTCTTACCTACCAAAAGCTGAAAAGTTTATTGATATTTTAGAAAATATAGAAATAGAAATAAAAGATATATCAATGTCACTTTCAGAACTAGCTGATTCTTTAGATTATTCTCCTGATGAATTACAAAGAATAGAGAATAGATTAGATTTATTTCAAAAGTTAATGTTTAAACATCATGTGCAGACTACTGAAGAGTTGCTAGAGCTACAAGAAAATTTAAAAAAGGATATTAAAAACATAGATGAGTTAGCAAATAAAATCGTAAAAAAAGAAGCCAATCTTTTGCAAATAGAAACAGAACTAAGAGATACTGCAATAAAATTATATAATGAACGCAAAAAAGCAATTCCTGAGTTAGAAAAGCTAATAATAAAACTTATCAGCAGATTAGGTATGCAAGATGGTAAATTTATAATACAATTAGAAAAATTAGATGAACCAACAATTTTCGGGTTTGATAAACTTGAACTAAAATTTAGTGCTAATAAGGGGATAGAACCAGAAGCATTAGAAAGAGTGGCAAGTGGTGGAGAAATGAGTAGATTAATGCTAGCACTAAAATCTATCATTGCTTCTCAAAATTATTTACCTACTCTGATCTTTGATGAAATAGATATGGGTGTTTCGGGAAATATAGCTGCACAAATGGCAGACTTGCTATCAGATATGTCGATGCATCATCAAGTAATTGTAATTACACACTTACCCCAGATAGCTGCCAAAGCCAATTACCATATACAAGTAGAGAAAAAAAGTGATAGAGATATTACACATAGCGAATTCAAATATCTAACTGACGATGAAAGGATTATTTCTATAGCTTCTATGCTAAGCAATGATAATATACTAGACACAGCTATTGATACAGCACGACAGTTACTGAAACAAGTTTAATAAATAGTCTAATTTATAAATATCATATTAGTAATAAAAACTTTCAACTATTTTATACATTGATAGTTTTAATAAATTCGGTTCTATAACGTTTTATATGGGTTAAAAATTAAAAAAGAGTAATTTGTTAATATTAGTTCATTTATCATTGGACAGTTAAATACTAACCGCAAAGTTCTCAAAGTATGCACAAAGAACATAGAAAAGTATGGAATTTAATAGCTACAAATAGCACTTTGTGATAAAAAAATAACCTAAATGATTAAAGATAGTTATTTTTTTTGTAACAATCTAAAATTTTATTACACAAATTATAACCTGAGATATGTTGGATGTGGAGATTTGGAAACTTGAAACGGATCAGTCGGAAAACTAATATATGTTTCAATTAACATATGTTATATTTACTAATTCTCTATACCGATACCATGCCCATCTATCCGAGGATGCGAGGTTGAGCATTCGCCCAGTATTGCTTACAGTCTTGCCTGTGAGGTATTTACCCATCACTACATACCACATAATGTAGTTTTGCAGGTATTTAGTAGCTACGCCCCTAAATTTGAAATATATCCAATTCGTGAATTCACTGGCCTTTTTCTTAACAGTACTTAGGCTATATATACCTCGCTTTTGTCTATGGTTAGTTACTACTTCTTTATGCTTGATTACATTCCTTCTAACCTTTTTGAATGCTTTTTTATTACTGCTACACATGACTCCATCCTTTGGCAT
>Ga0209537_1005083_pt1 | contig 10682 bp, 9 predicted proteins | sample BioPla4DNA1_FD_187698 | JGI IMG/M metagenome (GOLD analysis project Ga0209537, IMG submission 187698) | Biogas fermentation microbial communities from Germany - Plant 4 DNA1 (SPAdes) (version 2) | ecosystem: Engineered > Bioreactor > Anaerobic > Digestate | place: Bielefeld, North...
TCCGTCCTAACTTGTATGGTTATCCAGCTTTTGGGCTTTCCCACGCTATGCAAGGTTACCCACCATACAAGCCAACCTCGGTTCGCTTGCGCTACGTTCCAAGACTCCCCCTCGGCTTCCTCCAGACAACACTGTTACCAGTGTCGCCCTTGCCTGCTGGTTGTCTTCCCGCTGGTTAGGCGACAGGGCTTCTTTCAGCCCATCGGCGCAGTAAGCATGCCAGGCACACACAGAATAACGAGGAGAAAAATTCTCCTCGTTACTAATTTTAAATGTGGCTTCTTGCTACTACAGCAAGGACAGGCTCATTACCGGATCTTAACATCAATTCAGAATACATCAGCATCGTTAATTGTTCGAAGGTCTGGAGCCCTTCAAAATCGATAATTTTAGGCCCAATACACAGATAGATATCGGGCGTGAGAATAATATCTGATTTGTAGACTAAATATTCCTCCCAAAGCTTGGCAACTAATGATCTAACCCCCGCAACAGTGGTGGCAGCAGCTGTTCCATCCTCCCGCTGCCGCTGGATGAACCCTTTTTTGTTTACTACCCGAATCTCCTGCTTATCTTTAACCTGGCGGCCAAAGACCCAGAAATGCTCGTTAGCTTCGATAAGTTTTACTTCCCTTGACTCAACTCCCATAGATTCAGCTGCCAGCCGACGAGCTTCATCTTCATCAACTAACCGAGCTAAATCTTGGGTGGCAATTTCTGTAGTACCGGTAGCAATTGCCCTGACCTTTTGGGCTTGAGCATCAATTTCGATCTGAATTTCAACTGAATCTGCTGTAGCTCCTGATCTGACTACTGCGTCGGTTGCTTCTTCTCTCAAACGCATAATGTCTTCCTGTGTCGGGTTTGGAATAACCCTTTCAACTGTATCGCGAACCAATGCCAGCGCTACACCGATTGAAGAAATTACTTCTGCCTGCTCAGCAATTTGATAGCGAAGCTGCATAATTTCAGCGGTTCTGGGAAGCAGAACCTTGGCTCCACCACCACCGCCCACTAAGCAAATTTGACCTCTTTCAATCTTATACTTTTCCATCAGTTCTTCAATAATCTGAATACATGTTGCTGCTGCATTATCCAGAACTCCTAAAGCCGCATCCTTCCAGCTCATATTTAAGAATCTCCCCAGCGCCTCAAAAGCTTTTCTGCAGCTTTCAGGGTAGCCGTACGAATAGTCTCCTTCCTTAACATAGCCAAGGGCATTAGCAGCACATGTGGTGGTTAAAGCATAGCGAGAACCATCCGCAGTTTCGACAGCAATATAATCGGAAGGGTCTCCCTCCACAGGCGCTATTTGTACGATTTTAGGATTGACCAGTTTGTCCGGGCTGGTAAAGGCAACATAAGCGAGATTGGCTATATGACAGGATCTAGGGCCTACATGGATAATCTTTCCGTTGTCCGCCCTGATCATGGAGCCACCAGCAACTCCCCCAGTATGGACGTCGATGGAGTTTACCATAGTCCTCTGTCCTCCAACTACAGCGTAATCAATCATGGGTCTACCGTTTTTGATTACACCAATATCTGTTGAAGTACCCCCTACTTCAAAAAAGATCCCATTAGATATTTTAAGGTGCATCAAAGCACCAACAGTAGAGGCAGCTGGTCCCGAAAGCATAGTGAGTACCGGACGTTTTCTCATTTCCTCGATATCCATTACTCCGCCATCGCCTCTCATGATCATCAGCGGCGCCTCGATACCGGCTGTTCTGACCGCATCTTCTGTGGAATTAGCAGTGCTGATCATCTTGGGCAAAATCGAGCTGTTGATGACAGCTGTTCTTGTTCGTCTAGTCAAGCCATACAGTTTAGAGATGTCGGATGCGCAGGTTGCTTCCACACCCATTGCTCTAGCTGTTTCCTGGATGATGAGTTCTTCCTTCATGTTGTCAACACCAAAGGTTTTGCTGGCAGCAATAACAGAACAGCCTTCGTCCAGCAGAGATTGAATAGCTTCCTTGGCCTTGTCCCTGGAAAACTCGGATTGAGAGATAAATCGATAGGCAGTCGTAATTTTTCGCTTACCTGATTTATCAAGGACGATATCCTGAATATTGCCCTGCATCCTTGAAAGGAAGCCGGACACAACACCTTTCGCTACACCAATAATACCAACCTTGGCAACGTCTCCTTCAAGCAGAGCATTTGTTGCCTGGGTGGTAGAGTGGGCGATAAATACAACTTCCTTAGCATCAATTCCATTTTCATCCAAACATTTCTTAAAAGATTCTATAACACCTGCCGAAACCCCAAGTTCATGATCATGAGTTGTGGGTACGATACCTACACCAATTATTTCAAATGTCTCATTATCTACAGCGACAGCCTTGGTGTTCGTACCTCCTACGTCAATTCCAACCCTAACCTTTCGTTTTGTCATATTACCACCTGTATTAGCCATGGTTCCTCCTTAACCGAAAATGAAATATACCAGAACCAGATTTATCGCTGTGATCAGCCAAGTCCAAAACAGTCCTGTTTTCAAAAAGTCCTTTACAGATACTTTGCTGTGGTTCAACGCCCACATATTCCATGATTGAGTTGGACATTGCGACAAGTTCATTGCTATCGTTGGAACATACATCAATGTGAACAGAAAAGGTGTTGCAAATGTTCCAATCGCATTAATCACTCCAACTGTTGCAGCTCCAGCTCCGAAAATTGTCAGCGGTCCCCGGAACAAGCCAGAAGGTGCGATAATGATAAACGCAAGCACTAATCCTAGAGTTGTAGTTGGCAGTATTCCGCCCAGAATTGGTTCAAAAAACGGTGCTGCAACTCCAGAAATTCTGTTGAAGATCGGCAGCACAAACAAGAAGCCTAATAAGCTTGCTACATCCACAACCCCATCATAGAATGTGCTCGAAATCACACGGCTTGCCGCTTTAAACGAGGGGAAGTTTCCTGTTACTGCTAGTCCAAACAAAGCTCCAACTATAAAAGCTGGAATAGTCAGCCAACCAAAGGCAATTGATAATGTTGTAGGGATGATTGGTGTAATTAATGAAATAGCCGGAATTTCCTTTTCCTGTAAATCATCACCAATCTGCAGTGCCCAAGCTTTTCTTCTTGTTCTTTTGGTCCGCATATTAAACGTCAACATAACAGCCACCAACAGCAGTTGAATGGCCATGGCAGGGAATGCCCAAGAAAGGTAACTGCTGCCGTAAACCATATCTGGGAAGATTGCCTGCATTTGGCTGAACAGTACTGTATTGATATACATTCCACTGCCAACACTCATCAGGTAACTGGTGACAGCTAGTGGTTTAGATACACCTAACGACATTAGAATCGGTAAAACGATAACTCCGATTGCGACTACTGCTCCTGCTCCAAAAGTCGAAGTGAAAATAATCCCTGTAACTATTGATAAAAGAATTGTAACAATTAGAGGATTATCTCCTCCTAATTCCGTGACACTCCTAATTAGTTTTTTAGCAATACCTGTATCTACAAGTACCCTTCCAAACCAGCTCCCGAAGATAACATTAACTGCTGTTGCTCCCCAGCTTTCTGGTCCTCCTTGGAAGATATTGACCATGGCATCGCTCCAGGACAATTCTCCACCGACTATGCATAAGGCTGTCCATATAACACCCATTCCCAGAAATCCAATCATTAGATTTCCGCCCCGTGCTGCATAGAAAATGAGTAGAAAGTAGGTGATTAACAATACAATACCAATTGCTAGATCCATAGAGTCCTCCTTGATAGACTAAATTTGCTGTCGATAAATTTCAGCAAGATCTATACTACACAATTTAATTTGTCCCACAAGATTTAATAAACATAATATTGACATGTATTTGTTGGTATTTTTACAACTCAGTGTTATTTTATCCAAAAGTTGTCCTCAAAAAACCAGAATTTTGTCGACCGCAATAAAAGAGGGGTTCCAGCCACTCCCATCCTACGAGTGTCTGGAACCCCTCTTCTGTGCCAACCCCTTTGTAGCGGCAGGCTGACAGAATGATCTGCAGAACGAACATGTGCCTTATGCTGAAGCCTCGTCCTTCAGCTCCTCAGCAATCTCTTCCGGCAACCGATAAATTATGAACTTATCATATGGATCTTCCGCTCCAGGAACCCGAATTTTATTAATCTTCCTGAAGGGATACTTCCGCACTACCTCTTTATACTCAGGTAAAGGATAAAATAGGATTACATCAACAGTGCGCGGCGCTTGCTTAATAGAAGTAATTATGTTTTTCATCACTTTGGCAAACACCTTGCTGGAAAACGGATTAAAGAAATAAAAGCAGGTATCTACAGGCTTTACCTTATAATGCTCAGCTAAGCCAAACTTAAATTCGATCGGAGCAGGAATATCCTTAGCCTTCAAGCGGTAAGTATACTTATTATCAAGGGCTTCGTTGAAAGTTAGATCGTGGGCCTCAATCCCCACAACAGGGATCTGAAAACGCCTGTGAATATAAAAGGCCACGCGCCCTCTGCCACAGCCAAAATCTACAACCCGTTCATGGTGGCCAAGGCTGTACGACTGAAACAATACGTCCAGTGCTTCATATGGAGTGGCTTCATAACGATTATAGTGGCTGTGGCCATCCCACTCTCTCAATCCAACCGTTCGGATTCCTAACTCCCTGTCATACTTCTTTGCACTCATGATAAAATTCCTTTCCCTACTTGATTTCCCTTACATACATTCTCCGAATTGGTCCCTTACCCTTTTATATTAAAAAGACCGGCAGTATTGAAGCCGGTCTACTGTTATCTGCGATTAGCAAATTCCCCTATTTTTCGGTCCATCTTGGAAATGTGGTTGGTCAACCAATCAATCACCATCTGATTGGCACTGATGATCACGGTAAGGCTTCCGCCAGACTGCTCGTAATCATTCCGGAGCTTTTCTAAGCTGGCAATAAAAGATGCATGTGCTTTTTTCTGCTCTGCTAATCCAGGGTAATCAATGCTGCGCATATACTCTTCTTCGTCAGCAAAGTGCTTCTTGGTATAATTATCTAGAAACGCAAGCAGATCCCCTATGTATTCCCGAGCTTGTCCCTTTTTTCCAGCATCAAACAGTTTTTCCGCATGTCTAAACCACTCTTTATGCTGTTCATCAATAAAATCCACACCGACAGACAATGACGGATGCCACGGCATAAGCAGACCTCCCCAACACTCAATTTTAGGCACTCAATTTTTGATTTAATTAATATTACCACAAAACTGATTTATTCTCAACCCCGCTCCTCCCACAACTTGACGCGCTCTTCAAAACTTTTGACTTCATGGACTTGGTGCAGCATCCAAATGTAACTAAAGGGATCGGCAAAAATTGCATTGGTAACTCCATAATCCGGTATATCAGTAACTGGCTGTATTTCTGTACACCCAGCCTGCATCGCTTTAGCGTACGTCTCGTTAATATCTGGGACCAGAACATTAAACCAAATTGACTGCACTGGATGTTCGCCAGGCGGTGCCAGCTGAAACTCTGGATTGGCGTCCAGCATATGAAACCGCACACCATAGAGGGTAAATACTACTTCGTTTTGACCCTTGGGGAAATCTGTTACTTCTACTCGTTCTAAATCAAAAATTTGCTCATACGTTTCTAAAGCTTTAAGGCTGTCTTCAACTACAAAATCAATTTCTACGCCGGTCATTTTACTTAACCTCCATTTCGCTTGTCTTAAAAGAGATTGTTAAGGAAGTGAGATAGAATTCCGCCCATTACCGAGTTTGAACGATGGGCAGCATATCCAAATGCTAGGCTGCAGAGAAATATCGACAGGGCTCCACCGACAGGATTGGTTAGGTTCTCCACCAAAACCCCCATAAAATACCAACCCGGTAGATGCAGCACCAAGAACATTAGCGATGTGACCAGGTTAGCTGCCGCAAATGAATAACCCTTCTGCAGATTGGTAAGGAGTGCTCCCCGCATTAGTATCTCCTCAAAGATTGGAGCAATAACTAACACATTTAGAAGCGGGACGCTGAACTGGGTTGGGAAAATTGGCTTACCTTGAAGGTAATTGGGAATTATGCCGGTTAAGGCAATCAGAAGTCCAACCCCTCCTCCCCATCTAAGCCACCCTTTCCAGTTACCAAAGTTAAATAAGCTGCCGAGTCGAGTATTCGAGTTCCGCAGGAGCCGCAGTGCAGGCAGAATCCAGATTAGAACTTTAGCAGTGGTCCAGTAAAGGAAACTGCCCCAACCAGCCGCCAGCAAACTGAAGCTCGATTCCAGCCAAATTTTTAAATGCCACGCTCCGATCCAAGTGATGATAATTAATAAAAATGTAATGTATGTGGTTTTTACTATTGCTGTTTCTGAACTATGCTTCTGCATTCCATTTCATCCTTACATTTTGGATATTTATCTCATTTGTTCTGCGCTAAACCAACAGAATCCTATTACCCTGTTAATTTCTTGATCATTCCGGGATACTTACTAAAATCGCTCACATATACTTAACCAACAGATAATTGGGGGGTTTTTATCGTGAGTGAATCGTTGGATAGAACCCGAAAGCCAAATTTTTTAATGATTATGGTAGATCAGGAGCGCTACCCCGTAGTTTACGAAACGCAAGAATTGAAGCAGTGGAGAAAGAAATACCTAAAGGCTTATGAGCTGTTGAAAAGCAGAGGATTGGAGTTTAAGAATCATTATGCAGGCAGCACAGCCTGCGTACCCAGTCGAGCCACTATTTATACCGGACAGTATCCCTCACTCCACGGTGTTTCCCAAACTGATGGAGTCGCAAAATCAGCATATGATCCAGATATGTTCTGGCTTGATCCACATACTGTACCTACTATCGGCGATTATTTCCGAACAGCTGGTTATCAAACGTATTGGAAAGGAAAGTGGCATGCATCCCTGGCAGACATTACTGTTCCTGGCACACACGATGCGTTCCTGTCCTATAACCCGAACAATGGCGTCCCGGTGCCGAAAAATGAGCGGTTATATGTAGAGGCTAATAATCTTGGGGATTACGGATTTGACGGCTGGGTAGGACCAGAACCACACGGCAGCAATCCAAGAAATTCAGGTTCGTCTGCAGCTACTGGTGTCAGCGGTAGAGATGTGGTCTATAAACAGCAGACAGTTGAACTGATTAAACACCTTGATCAAATGCACAGAAGTAATCCAGAAGCAGAACAAAAACCCTGGTTCATTATGTGCTCCTTCGTCAACCCGCATGATATTGCCATCTTTGGCGCAGCGTCACAGCGTTCTGACCAATTCTCCTTTAAAGTCGACCCTTCTGTTCCCCACATTCCTCCAGCTCCTACCGCTCATGAATCTTTAGCAACTAAACCTTCAGCACAATCAAGTTACAGGCGGATCTACCCTCTAGCGCTGCAGCCGTTGGTGGATACCTTATTCTACCGCCAGCTATACTACAACCTGCAGTTAGAAGTAGATCGCCAGGTTCATGCTGTACTTAATGCCCTGATGCAGTCGTCTTTTTACGAGAACACGATTGTGATTTTCACCTCAGATCATGGAGAGCTGTTGGGAGCACACGGCGGTTTGTTCCAGAAATGGTACCAAGCCTATGAAGAAGCTATTCATGTGCCTCTAATCATCCACAATCCTGTTTTGTTCCCCAAACCCAGAACAACAGATACGCTTACCAGCCATGTTGATCTGCTACCTACTCTGCTGGGTTTAGCGGGCTTAGATACAGATAAGCTGCAGAAAATACTTAAAAAGGACCATACCGAAGTGCATCCATTGGTAGGACGCGATCTTTCGCCACTGGTCTTAGGACAAAACTGTCCTCAAGTAGATGGACCGATTTACTTCATGACCGATGATAATGTTACTCAAGGCCTGAACCAAGTCAGTATTGCCGGCATACCCTATCCAGCTGTGGGCCAACCTATCTCGATTGAAACTGTGATCACACCACTGCCCACAGGAAAAGGTGGAACAGATGAAGTTTGGAAATACTCCCGCTACTTTAAAAACCCGCAGTTTGAAAACATTCCAGGTAGAGGTGATCAGTTTGGCTATCGGGGTCAACGTGTAAGAATGACCTTTAACCCCGGATGCAGACCAGATGAGCAGCAGTGCAGACCTGTACCGGATGAGTTTGAAATGTATAATTTGACAAGAAACCCCTTAGAAACGCAGAATTTAGCCAGCAGTCCTTTCCGCACTCCAATAACGATAAAAATTCAAGCGATCCTGCACCAGATTCTGGAAGAACAGAGGGCAGAAAAGCGACTGTATCCTACTAATTAGCAAACCGCTAGGCCTACAGCCTAGCGGTTATGTAATCACCGAGTGATAACCGTACCAGCTCTTCCCTTTACTGCTTCATTAACTTCAGTTAGGGAGGTTATAATCGCCCGCTTTCCTCCTGCTTTGACAAAATCCAGTGCCGCTTGAATCTTGGGTGCCATGCTGCCTGTACCAAACTGCCCTTCTGATAAATAGCGTTCGGTCTCTGCAGCAGTCAAATGGTCTACATCTTGTTCGTTTAACTGACCAAAGTTAAGCTTTACATTGCTGACATCTGTAAGTAAAACAAGTGCATCCAGACCTAGGTCGCGGGCCAGCAGGGCGCTGGCAAGATCCTTATCAATTACCGCATCTATGCCTACAAGCTGATTGTTTTTCTCGACTACTGGAACACCTCCACCTCCTACCGCAATTACAAGCCCACAGTGCTCCAGTGCATGTTTGATTATTTCTAACTCAAGAATCTTAATGGGTTGTGGTGAAGGGACCACCCTCCTCCATCCCCGCCCGCTGTCATTAATCCAGGTTTCTCCCTGCTCCATTTTCTCTTTAGCATACTGTTCCGAAAAAAACGGACCGATCGGTTTTGTACATCTCGAAAACGCTTCATCGCTGCTGTCAACTAATACCCTTGTGACGATCGCGGCAGTTTGAACGGCTTTTCCACGCTGGCGGAATTCATTTTCCAGTTCGCACTGGAGCATGTAACCCAGCTGACCCTGAGTTTGGGCTACACAGGAATGGAGCGGCTGTACCGGTATTTGTTCAGCAGCCGATTCATTTTGTATGAGGATGTTCCCAACCTGGGGTCCATTGCCGTGGGTAATTACCATTGAGCAGCCCTGCTCGTAGAGTTCCGCCAACTGGCTGCAGCAGCTGCGGATGTTCTCCAACTGTTCCTCATACGTCCCCATTTGACCGGCTCGAATAATTGCATTACCGCCAAAGGCAATCAGCAGTTTGTCCATACTTCCCATCTCCACACTGAAATTTTTCTTTTTATCATAACACTACTGATATGCTGAAGTAAATATCTTAATTTCAATGGCTCGTAGTTTTGCCATCAATTGAGTGATGATCCATTTTACAAAGCGATTTTCAAAGGTATCAAAAGAAATCCGTTTTTCGCGTAGACAAATGGGAACCTCTTGACCATCCAATCAAACCTGAAGGCTATGGAATATCCGGAAGCTATATCTATACAAATATTCTATTATTAGAAAAAGCCAGTACTCTACCGGAATTAAGCATCAAGACTTTAGATGAGTGGCGGACTTGGCTCGAGCTAAAAAGACTCCAACCAGAAATCAAAGTATTAATGGATAAAACTAGGCTAAAACAAGAAACAAGGACAAAAGGCTTTAAAGTACATGATATGATTGTGAGCATAGAGGACGGGCATATTACAATTTGTAAAGATAACAACACGGTTATAGTTACAGTGCAGGAATTTATCCACAATTTGCGAGGTGTACTGAAAAAGTTAACAGTATAGAAATCACACTCCTACTTTAGTACTCCATCCCCATTTTTCCCCCAGCCTGTAGCCCATGCAGCCGTAGTTTCATACCATATAATGAACTTGAATCAACAAGCTAGGAGTGTGATACGATGTCTGAGCCGAGTATTCCCAGCGAAATAAATCTGACGCTAGACCAATCCATCACCCTTTTATTGGCATCGATTGGTATGGAAGAGCTCAGTCTGGCTCATTTAATAAATGCTGAAGCAGAAAAACTCCAGATGGTTTTAGGGACACTGGAAAATGGGCAGCCTCCTCCACCAATTACAAGTCTTGAGGATCTGTTAGCAGTAAATAACAGCATCCGCAGCACTCTCAGAGAGGTTATTAAAAACCAAATGATGCTGCAGTTTAAATTGGAAGACGTCTTAAGGCTTATTGAGATGGAGGAGGAAGACGGTCCAATAGTATTTGACTGCAATTGTTCTGTCTCTGCTGAATTACAAGAAACCGGTGTGAATATCAGTCTGCTTGATCTGCCAATACTGCAGGCAGATGTCAACTTAGCCATCAATATCTGTCCTGAGTGCAGCAGTGAAGGCAGTTCGTTAACTCTCGGTCTTACCGGACTCCCAATAATTATTGGCAACATTAGCTTTAATTTAACTGATATCGCATCAATTGTCTGCGGAGATAATACACTAACATTAACTGGTGCTGGCACTGCTACTGGCCTTCTTGCAGGTCTGCTGAACCTGTCGTTAGAAATCGATGGCACAGCGGGAACAGTAGAATTGGAGCTGCTTGACCCAATTCTTGGCACTACAGTTCTGAGTTTCCAACTTACTGGATTAGATATAGAAGTTACACCCTGCAATTAACTAAGCCATTTTCAAAAAAGGCCCTTGTTAGTGGGGCCTTTTTCAATTAAAGCAGAGCTTTATACCTAGCAGCGGACTTTCC
>Ga0209537_1005087_pt1 | contig 10677 bp, 13 predicted proteins | sample BioPla4DNA1_FD_187698 | JGI IMG/M metagenome (GOLD analysis project Ga0209537, IMG submission 187698) | Biogas fermentation microbial communities from Germany - Plant 4 DNA1 (SPAdes) (version 2) | ecosystem: Engineered > Bioreactor > Anaerobic > Digestate | place: Bielefeld, North...
AAAACCCCCGCCACTCTGCATTATAGGGGATTAGTTTATGCGGTAAATGAAGTAATTTTCCCCCTTTACATTTACCTCCCCCTCTTCTCCATCATAAGAAGAGAGGAAGTGGCCATAACCGTCCGCTACTACTGCGGAATCCACGAAAGCGTCCAGGCCGCAGGTTTTTTCTATGAGAGCGAGAATGGCGTCATTCCCGCTCTCGCATTTTTCTGAGAGCGCGTGAAATACTTCTTCCGGCAAACCTGTTTCCGCCGCCAAAAAGGAGGGGAAAAACGCCCAAAGGGTTTCTTGGATGTACTCTTTCACTTTTTCATTACGTTCCCGTTCGTTCAAAACCATGTATTCCCTATTCCAAACCTTGAAGGTATGGGGGTCATACCCTTCCCTTATCTCATTTCCGGTTACCCCCTCTTCTTTTAAGTAATTCATTAATGCTAGCTTCTTGCTCATTTCTTAACCTCCTATTTTTTGTTTGGCCGGGATTAGCGGCTCCCGGCGGGCCGCATCAGTTACACCCAGCCGTCCGGAGCAATGACAATTACGTCATCACCGAGACAGTAGACTGTCCCGGATTTCGGCAGATCGTCGTCGGTGTAGTGGGCGCAGATATTGATTTGTACCCCCTCCAGGAGGCCTGATAGGTCGTCGTAGTGCTCACCCTCAACCTCCGGGATCTCCTCGCCCAGACCGACCAAACCGTTGACGAAGATCCGGGGCAATCCTTGGATGCTGCTCCAATTGCATAGGATGCCGTCTTTTTCGTTGTAGATGACGATACCGGACTCTTGTCCAGTAAGTTCTTGCAGGTTTCTCATTTCTCTCCCCCTCCTTTCTCCTTTCTTCCGGCCTTGTGACCGGCACCCCGTGGGGTGGGGCATTACCGGGGCAAAGCCCCGTCACTCTGCTTTGTAGGGCCGGGATAGGCTCCCGGCGGGCCTTTTAAGCGTTTTTGTAAAGTATATCGGCGGATTTCATTTTTGCGGCGTGGAATTCGGGACTCCCCGGCATAATAACTTCGTTGTATCCGTTGCCAAGCTTCGTCACCGTGATAACTCTCGCTTTCCGGCTGCCGTCTGCAAATACCTGTATAACTGTCTCTCTTTTGACCTGGTACACCTTGCCGTCAATCTCAACGTTGGTAATCCGGGTTTCCTCGTCCTTCTCTTCCCGCTCCCATTGGGCGCGGGTTTCGTCGTTGAAAAAATGTTTAAACTCGCTCATCTTTGATTCTCCTTTCTGCCGGGATTGCGGCTCCCGGCGGGCCTTATGTGTTTTAGTTAGCTTCACAGTCACCGTAGCACCATGTTCCGCATTTGGGGCAAAGGCCGCTGTTGGCCAACCGTTCTTCGTATTCGGCTAATTCTTGCTCATCTTTTTCTCTTGCCGCTTTCTGGATTTCGCTTAGACGGGCGTTTTCCGCAATTAGCATGTCGGCCTGTTCTTGTGTGATTTCAGTTAATTTTGTAAATCCGCCGCCCGCTCTGTGGCCCACGGTTTTACCGTTCTCCACCTCTACGACTATCGGGTTGTTCCAGTCTAGTGCATCAAGTAACCTGACCTTTTCGACGGCTAGTATACCTTTTACGTAGAGGGGATGTTGCCCCTTGGCCTTGTAGATGCAAGGTGTGTGGCCAGACAGTCCGCCGTAACCAAAAACCAATTTTTCCACCTCTTTGACCTCCTTCCATGCTTGCCGGGATTGCGGCTCCCGGCGGGCCGGATTGGATTTTTTTGGATATTGTTGACTTGATTATATCACGCTGACATGACGATGTCAATACATTTTGATAAAATAAATCCCCCCATATGCTGGGAGGGAAAAAGATTAAAATTTCTGACAATAGGAGGTGAGGCGAAAATGAGTGAGCAAAAGGTGACAGATTACCGCCCCACGCTAGCGGAAAGAAAACTGCTGGAAGTCCTGCTCAACCCGGAGTTCCGCACGGCGACGGTGACGGACATCTGTCAGCGTGCAGGTATCAGCCGCCAAACCTATTACAAAACGATAAAAAAGCCAGAATTTTTGGAACTTTACGAATCACAGTCCCGCGACCTGGTACGCGCGGCAGTTGGCCCGGTCATAAACGCTTTTGTGCGTGCCGCAAAAGAGGGGTCATACCCGCACGGCAAAGTCATCCTGGAGATGGCCGGATTATATACTGAGCCGAAGAAGGTAGAGCACCTGGGCGAGGGAGGGGGGCCGTTCCGTATTGTAGTGGAGGTATTGGACGAAGAGGCGAGCGTGGAATGAGGAAATTGCATCTCACCATCACCCCGCTGCAGAAAAAATTCATCGATTCACCGGCAAACATCACTCTCTTTGGCGGTGCGGCTGGCGGGGGGAAGTCATACGGCCTGCTGCTAAAACATTTCCTGTATTGCATGCGCTATCCGGGCGCAAAGTGTTTGCTCCTCCGCAAAACCTTCCCGGAGCTAAAGCGCTCCTTGATTCTGACCAGCCTTGAGCTCATTCCGCGCGAGCTTGGGAAGTACAACGATGCGGAGAAGGTGTGGCGCTTTGTGAACGGTTCACGGCTGGAATTCGGCTATTGTGAGAGCGAGGCCGACGTGACCAAGTATCAGTCCGCCGAGTACGACCGGATAGGTTTCGATGAGAGCACCCACTTTACCGAATATCAATTTCGCTACATGCTCTCCCGTAACCGGGGCGCCAACGATTTCCCCAAGGGCATGGACTTGGCGACAAACCCCGGAAACGTGGGGCACGTCTGGCACAAATCTCTTTTCATTGACTCTCACCCACCGTTCACTATTTGGGAGGACGAAAATGGGTTAACATATACATTCATTCCTGCGAAAGTCACTGATAACCCCTACCTTTTGGAAAAAGATCCGGATTACATACGCCGGTTGCAACAGCTTCCCGAGGCCGAGCGGCGAGCACTCATGGACGGTGACTGGGACGTATTTGCCGGGCAGTACTTTGCGTGCTGGCGGAGAGAGACGCACGTCGTTGACCCGTTCGTAATCCCCGACCACTGGAAACGATTTTTGGCGATGGACTACGGGCTGGACATGTGCGCGGTGTATGAAATAGCCGTGGATCAAACCAAAAGGCTATACGTGACGAAAGAGTTCTACCGGCCCGATCTCCCCATCCCGGAGGCGGCACAACAAATCCGGGAATGGATGACTCCGGGCGTTCACTTTTCTTATATTGTTGCCTCTCCTGACCTGTGGAACAGGCGGCAAGATACGGGACTTTCGGGCGAAGAGTTGTTTAGGCGGTACGGGCTGACCGGATTAGTCAAGGCAGATGACCGGCGCGTCCCTGGCTGGCAGGCGCTTCATTCTTACTTGCTCCTGCACGCGGACGAGCAGGGCGGAAAAGCGCCATGGCTGCAAGTTTTTTCAAACTGCACTAATTTAATCCGGACACTCCCGGCTTTGGTGCGAGACGAGCATGACCCAAATGATGTAGATGACGCTTGCGAGGACCACGGCCCAGAGGCGATTCGGTACGCGGTCATGTCACGCCCACCGCGCGCGATTACCACGGACGAGGCAAAGCGGCGCAAGCGGCGTCGGCAGCAGATGACGGCTCCCGGTATATCGGATATTACAGGCTATTAAGGAGGTTATGAGATGTACAGGGTTTATTGTGCGCATTGTAATGAGCACATTTACGACTACACAGAGTCAGATCTCCCTAAAATGGGCGATCCTTTTGACAATACCCCGTTCCGCGGCGTAAATGGATATCCAGACCCCGTGGGGTCGGCGCTATGCCCGGCGTGTGGCGATGTTTTAGCGACATATCTATATTTGCGTAGAGGCCCCGGTCATCTAGGCAGTTTCATGAAATTTGAACCGAAGGAGGAGGCGGCCTGTGTTAATACAAGAAACCCTGATCTCCCCACGCGGCAAAAAGGTATCCCGGACTAAAGAAATCACCGGTACGCTTAACCAGCATATCCTTACTCTCGACCGCGAGGGGTGGAAAATCGTCAAAATCAAAATACTTGGAGGGGGTGGTGACAATAGAGATGGACGACAAGACCCAGGAGGTGATGGGGCTATTTCGTGACGCCGAGGGGTATCGCAGACAATACGATCAAAAGGCGATAGAATATTATAAGCTTTACCGAGGCTATCGAAAACAACTCCCCGATGCGCTCAAAGGCCGGTCAAACCTACACATCCCGATGGTTTACGAGCATGTGGACACCTGGCGCAGCAGACTGCTTAAAAACTTTTTCGGTCCTGCCCGACCGTGGATCGAGTTTATCGCCCAACCCCGCGAGGGCGAAGAGGTGATGAACGCCAACGACCAAAAGGCGCGGATTGCAGCGGCGCTCATTGATATGCAGTTAGAAAAAAACAACGTGACCACCCTCTTCTACGACTGGTTTACGTGTCTTTTAGTGTTCCCGGCGGCGATTGCTTCGGTCGGTTGGAGAAAAGAGACGCGGAAGAGGAAGAAGAAAGAGCCGCTTACTTTTAATATATTCGGCATCCAGATCCCCACCTCAATCCTTCAGGTGGTTGAAAAGGAAGAGACGGTATGGGACGATAACGAGATCCAACTGGTGGACTTTTTTGATTTTTGGCCGGACCCGCGCGGCACGGATATTGATTCCTGCCGGTATGTGTTTCAGCGCGAATGGGTGACAAAGCCGGAGTTGCAAGCCAAACTAAACCTTTGGAAAGCAGCAGGAACAGGAACAGTTACCGAACCGGATTGGGAAGAACTGAAAGGGACGAGTGATCCGAACGAGGGCAGGTATGACCGGATGAGCGCCGTTGGCTTTGGCCCGACCGGAACCGAAAGTTCAGATGAAAAATTCCCAATGTATGAACTGCTCCATTACTGGACCGATGACGAGCACCGGATCATAGTCAACCGGCAGCAAACGGTCTTCCACGGAGACAATCCGTACTGGCACGGCAAAAAGCCTTTTATTCGCGGGACGTTTGAACCGCTCCCGAACGAGTTTTACGGAATGTCGGCGGTGGCGCTCATCGAGCATTTACAGCACGAGCTTAATACTACTAGGAACCAGAGGATTGACAATGTTTCATTGGTCCTGAACCGAATGTGGAAAGCCAGGGACGGGGCAGATATCGACGATTCGCAGCTTGTATCTAGACCACACGGGATTATCTGGGTGGCAAACATGGACGACATTATGCCTCTCGAAACCCCGGACGTGACGGCATCATCGTACAACGAGGAAGCGAAGATCCGCCAAGACGCCGAAAACGCCCTGGCCGTTCCCTCCGTGGTGCGTGGCGTGGATTCCCCTGCCAGAGAGACGGCGACCGAGGTGGCGACTAAAAGCAGTAACGCCTCGATTAGATTCGACACCAAGATGACTCTCTTTGAGGATATGGGCATCAAGAGACTTATTAACTTGATGGACCTCAATAATCAGCAGTTTTACACCAAACCCAGGCTAGTCAAGATATTTGATGAGGAACAGGCCATGTCCTGGCAAAAGGCAGACCCAACGGATATCATCGGCGAGTGGGATTATAGACCGGCGGGAGCGGCCACCGACCCGGCTAGCAACAAGGAGATTAGGCGGCAGCAGTTGATGCAGCTTGCCGAGTATGCCGCTAAGACCCAATCGCCTTATATCAAGCGCATGGAGATTGAGAAAGAATTAGTCCGCAGTTTTGACCTCCGCAATCCGGAGAAATTCGTTAAAACCGAAGAGGAATTACAACAAGAACAAATGCAGCAAATGATGGCCGTGCAACAACAAATAGAGCAGCAGGCGCAAGCGGAACAAGCCCAGGCCGAGCGGCAATTTGGGCAAGAGGTTGCGAAAAAGATCATAGAACAATCCATGCAAGGAGGTGGTGAGCAATTACTGACTACGAACGCAAGATAGCGGAAATGGCGATGACCGAGGGTTGGCAACTCTTAGTGAGCCGTATCCAAAACACATACATCAAGAGCCATATAGCGACGTTAGAGCGAAACAATTTCGAGAACCTTCTGGAAGTCGGGCGCGCACAAGGTGCAATCGGCGAACTGCGGAAGGTTCTTTCATTTGTGGAAAAATGCCAAAACAAAATTAAGGAGTGATTGATTACATGGGTATATTCGATGATGAGGCTGTTTTTGATTCCCTATCCCCTGAACACGAAGAGGCCCTGGACCAACAACTAGACGAACAGGAGGAAGGACAAAATCAAGAACCAGCCAGTCAAGAAGGCCCCGCAGAAGGCGAGGAAGGACAACCGGAAGGCCCGACCGCGACCGAGGGACAACCTTCGACCGAAAAACCGGACCCGTTGGCAAAGTTCACATCAGACTTTGCCTTAGCCAAGTCCTATGTCGAGATAAAAAAGGCGCTTGGCGAACCGAACGACCTAGAGAAATACAAGACTAGAGATGAATTAGGAGCGGCATACCTCGAAGCTGAACGGCGGCTTGGTAGCCGGGGGAAAGCCCCGACAACTACCGCGCCACAACCGGAAGATGACAGGTATAACACCCTCCAACAACAGCTTGCCCAGACCCAGAACATTATTAATCAAATCATTCCCCTCCTGGTTCAGCGGGCGCAAGCCCCGGAGAATACCCCGGAACCACAAATATCCAAAGAGGACCAGGAGTTCATCCAGAACATGGAGGAAATTTATCCTGGTTTTTCGCAGTACATGGAACGGATGATTATGGGGCTGGTCCGACCGCAACTCGAACCTATCCAGAAACTAGCGAACGAGTACGAACAACAGGTCAAATTCGTCCAAGGCTGGCAAGCTGTAGCAGCACGAAACACAGACTTCAAAGACTACATCCCGGAGATTAAGTTACAGATCCAACAGTTAGCGCAGGAGAATCCTGCGTTATTTAATGTGCTTCAACAACAGCCTGAAGCCCTCTATGAGTTTGTTTATGCCCGTGCTAAAGCCGGAAAAGCTGGAGAGATTCAGCAGCAAATAACGGCCGAAGTCAGTACCGCGCTACAACAAGCCACAGAGGAACAGGCGAAGCTCGAAGCGCAAAAGCAAGCGGCAGCGATGCCGAAACCTGGCGTAAAGACTACGCCAAAACAAAAAACAAGAGAAGAGATCGTCTTAGAAGAAATCCTCAGTACCGCACAAGGAGGGTGTATCTTTGACGGTCTTATTTAAGTGAGGTGAAAGATGATGGAAAAATTCAACATGCAGTTTTTTGCAGAACCCGGCCCGGTCGTAACCACTACCCTAGACCGCGACCGCCGAGCGATTGACTGCTCTAAAATCATTACACAACTAATCCCCAGTGCCGACCCATACGCGGTCATTCTCATGAAAGCGCGGAAGGAAGCGACAGACACCGCAGAATTCATTTGGTTCGACGATGAACCGGTTGGTTGGTGGACCAAGGCTTCCGCAGCTGCAGACGACACAGCGACCAACATTAATGTGGCGGACGGTTCAATCTTCGCAACACATGACATCCTTAAAGTTCCGAGGACCGGCGAGGTGCTTCGCGTAACCGCCACTAACGCCAACGTGCTAACTGTAGTGCGCGGGTACGGGACCACGGCAAGCGCGGCAATTGAAGCGGAGGATTGGTTGGTAAGAATCGGGAACGCGATGGAAGAAAACTCTAACGCGCCCGTGTCCAAGCTAAATCAGCCGCAGAAGTTCACAAACTATACTCAAATCGTCAGGACCACTTTCGATGAATCCATGACTTCTGCCCATGAGAAAAAGCGAGTAGGCGGCAAAGAAAGAACCAGACTTCGCGCGAAGAAGCTACTGGAACACAGGCTTGATGTTGCCCGTATTTCCATCTGGGGAGAGAAAAAAGAGGATCTGTCTAGCGGCAAGCCTAGACGGATGACGGCTGGGATCAACTCTTTCATCCAAACCAACCGCAAAGACATGGGCGGCCCGTTGACCGAAGCCGAATGGGAGAACTTCCTGGAGATGGGGTTTTCCTACGGGTCTAAAACCAAACTGTTTGTCTGCTCCAGAACTGTCGGCGGTGCCATCAACATGATTGCCCAGAACAAAATCATTACTACGTCTGGCGAAGAGATTTTTGGTATTCGTTTGCCGAAGTATCGGTCTTTCCACGGCGACGTGATAATTGCTGTTGACCGTTCTCTCGAAAACGCTTACGCCGGTTACGGGTTCCTGCTTGACATGAAAAACATCGTATATCGCCCGTTAAACGGTCGCGACACCAAACTACATCCTAACATCCAAGCCAACGACGTGGATGGATGGGTTGACGAGTACCTGACCGAGTTTGGGATGATGGTGCGACAAGAAAAAACCCATGCGGTGCTGTTTGGCGTTACCGGTTTCGCGGCGGGCTGACAATAGGGGGGGTGGTCCCCCCTTTATTAAAATATTGAGAGGTGTAAGGAATGGCTAAATTCAATACCAATCCCCCGTATATGAACCTGGAGCTGGTTGTCACCCCGGCATCCTTCAACAGACACACCGGGCAGACAATCACCGGCAAAAGAATTAAATTTGTCAACGGGGTATACTCGACCACCGACAAAGAAGAACTCAAGGTGTTACGGGACCCGAAGCGTGGGTATGGCGTTTATATCTTCGAGGAGAAGAATCCTCAAGAAAACCAAACGGGCGGGAATTAGTTTCCCGCCCTCTTTAATGAGGTGATATCATGACCGGCGTAGAAATCAAACTGGCCGCCGAAGCATATGTCGACGAGTTCATCGATGACCCCGATGCGCTCAAAGCGATCAACGAAGCAATTGCGGAAATCGGTGACATGGCATTAATCGACGAATATACGATCTTAACCTCAACCGAAAACCGCGAATGGCTAGAATTGCCTGTCGATATTACGACCGTAGTCGAAGTGGAGGATATGAATAGAAACACCTATCGTGGTTACCGAGTGCGCGGCAACAACCTGATCAGCTTCAACGAGGCCGGAACCTATAAAGTTTACTATCGGCGTATCCCCAGACCCATCAGCGGATTAAACGCTACTCCCGAAATCCACGAAGCGTATCACCAAGCCCTTGTCTCCTTTTTGATTGGCTGGTGGAAGCTGAAGGATGACGATGAAAACCCCGACGGGCTTAGGAATATCGAGCGGTTCAAAGAAAAATCCATGCGTGTCTATAATTCCCTCCGGAGACGGAGGACTCCACAGCAGATACAGGTGGTGAGGTGACGTGTCTAAACTATTAAAATCATACCGTGACTTCACTAGGGGACTAAACACCGACGCAGCTCCCGATAATCTACTCGACAACGAACTTGCCCGTGCTGACAATGTTGACCTTTCAGAGCGTGGCGGGATGAAGAAGCGGAACGGCGAAGAGCGGCTGAACAAAACGTCGTATGGATTCCCAGTCGAACAGCTCATCGAATGGCCGCGGGATGATGGGCGGGAGATACTACTTGCTATAGTCGGAACGGGTTTAGGTTATAACAACCTTTGTTTGGTTGATGAAACAGACTATAGCTTAACTGTATTATGTTCTGTCGGCACTGCCGATAAGGTTTCAACGTTTTATTTAAGAGATAAACTGTATATTAATGATGGCACTAAGTATTGGGTGTATGACGGGGAAAAGATAGCAGAAATTTACCAAAGTGACTCCCCTACAGCACTGACCGTGCAGGCTGAATATTACCCAGTAGAGGCGCCGACGATAGAATTCACTGGCGACGGAAGCTCAATCAGGGCAAGAGTTCATCAGGTGATGATCACTTTCATCGATGAGCACAACAACGAAACCAGCAGCTCCCCGATTGCTCAAGCATCCGCAAGCCAAAACTATGAAGCGATGCGGATATCTAATATACCAATTGGCCCGGATGGAACAAAGAAGCGAAACGTTTATCGGTATTATAACGACAACTTTTACTGTGTAGGAACGATTGAGGATAATACCACAACAGAATATGTAGATCGGACATATTTAGATCTGACATATTGGGTCCAATCGATACCAAAGTATTCCCCACCTTTACCCGGGGGAACATATAAATGCGCCTACACTTACGTGAGCGCGCAAGGATTCGAATCGGAGCCTTCACCTATCCAATCAGTATCAGTAAAATCCGGACAAGGAATAAAGTGGACGTTAGAAGCGGGACCAACAGGTATAACCAGGAAAAGATTATACCGCACAGAGCCGAACGGCGAAGTATTGAAGTTTATAGCAGAAATTGACGGAGATACAACCGAATATTACGAATACGTTCGCACCTATGGCGACCCCATTAAAGCAAACAACAACCTGGACGCAGTACGGAAATGCAAGTACTCCTGCTACCACCCTAAAAGTATGAGATGTTTCTTTACAGGTAATCCAGATGACCCTAGTGCTGTTTATTATAGTGAGTATGCCGACCCTACAAAGGTTTTAAATACTTCTATAGTATATCCAACAACAGGAGATGGACCAGCTACTGGAATATGTATTTTTGGTGATTCTGTGCTTGTTCATTATGAAAACAATTCAATATGGAAATGGGCAGGCATAGACCCGGAAGATGATGTTACATGGACGGAAGTCCCTGCTGGTGTTAGTGCTATATCAGCAAACACTATAAACCTTACACCAAATAGCCTTTCTTTCCTGTCACAAGGAGCATGGACGGCCATGAATCCGGTTGTTCTACACTACTCGACAGGTATGCAGCCGGGGGAGGAGGTTGTGAGGAATCTGGCCCGGAAACGAGTGGAAAAGATAATTCGTGGCATTACTGACC
>Ga0209537_1005088_pt1 | contig 10676 bp, 8 predicted proteins | sample BioPla4DNA1_FD_187698 | JGI IMG/M metagenome (GOLD analysis project Ga0209537, IMG submission 187698) | Biogas fermentation microbial communities from Germany - Plant 4 DNA1 (SPAdes) (version 2) | ecosystem: Engineered > Bioreactor > Anaerobic > Digestate | place: Bielefeld, North...
CCTTATTTATTCAGAGGTATCTATAGCACTATTATCTATGCGATTATTAATTTCTACTAATTCTATAATACCGATATTTTTTTTATATAAAAACGCTACTTTATTATTATCTATTGCTATAGCTTGTTTAGGTAAATCTATAAAAATAAAATTATTATTTATCAATCTATCTATCTCTTTATTTATATCTTTAACCTCATAACAAATATGGTAAGGTGTATCCCCTAATTTTTTTAGAATATTAGATACATTGGAATATCCAAATTCTAAAGGTTGTATTAATTCAATTACTAATCCATTATCTATATGTTTAAGAAATTGTATATAAATATTTCTTTCCTTATCAAATATTAAATCACTATTGACTTTATATTTTAATAACTCAAAATTTTCCTTTGCATGTTTTATATCATGCACAACATAACCTATATGGTGTATTTTCATTAAAATTACTCCCCTCTATAATAATTCATTATAAATTAAAGTTGCAAATGATTTCCTTGTGTTTTTAGTTGGTAACTCAATCTCATAAGTAATTTTCCCATCTTCATTAATATTTATTATAGAATATCCCAATTTTAAAAACAAATCTTTAACAGGTAAGTTTTTGGAACTAGGTACATAATATGTTCTTAATTTTTTTATACCTTTTGAATAAATCATTTTTTCAATAAAATCTATTATTTGTTCTTCTAAATATCTTCCCATTACACGACAACTCATTAAAAAAGTATCTAATTCTGCAACATTATCGTTTAAATTTATAATCCATACTATAACCTTTCCATTATCACCAAATTTATCTTTAACAGAACCAACCCAAACTTCTATATTCTCTTTTTTAATTATATCTCTTATCTCTTCGTTAGTATATCTATGTCCAGTCAAATTAAATTGATTAGTTTTTTGTGTTAATTGTGCTATTCGCTCAACATCATTACTAGTTGCTTTCCATACTTTTATTTCAGTTTGTAAAGAATACAAAAACTCTTCTAAATTATTAACTGAATTATACATACGTTGTCTCTCAATATTTTGCTTATACATCAAAGATTTATTTTTATCTTCATCTGTAACATTTAAAGTAAAAAAATATTTTTTATAAACTTCTTTTATAAACTCTGGTAAATCAGAAGTATCTTTTGGAAATTCAGGAACTGTAACATCTGGTAAAAAACATCTTATTTGTTCACACTCAACTTCATTATCATCAATAAATACTATAGAATCAAGTCCTATATTAAGTTCATTTGATATTTGTTTTATATTATCAATCTTATTATTCCAATTTATTTTAGTAATAACAAAATCATCTTCTTTTAAAATCATATGTTCATGTTTTTTAAAAACCTCTATTACATCATCTTTATTATTTTTAGATACTATCCCTAAAATTACCCCTGTATCTTTAATCTGCTTTATTAATCTTTGAAAATCTTTATATCTTCCACCTTCTTTAAATTCTGAAAGTTCTATTCCATATATACCATCTTCCCCAATTATTCCTCCCCAAATCGTATTATCTAAATCTATTAATAAACATTTTTTTCTTTCTCCTTTATATGATGACGCTATTTTATTAATATGTTGCGAAATCAATTTAATACCTTCTAATGAAAAAGGTATACCACCTACATACCTTAATTTTGATGAATAAAAGCTTTTTTGTCCAATTTGTTCTATTAATGATTTTATATCAAAAACATAGCAATTGATATACTTATCACATAATTTTTTTAACATTTTTAACCATTCGTATTCGATAATTTTGTTATATGATAATTTTTTATATGGATAAATTTTATCTTCTGGATAATCAATATTTGAAATAAATATAAGTTTCTCTTTATTTTTTATTAAAACAATTTCTAATATATCTTCTATTTGTTTTACTTCGTTTAAACATTCTTCAAAAGTTTCCTTTCCACGAAATAATTCTTTAGCATCTATTAATAAAAATATTAATTCAGGATTATTTATATATAATCCTGAATTTTTATCTAAAAGTTCTTGTAACCAAGTTCCAAAACCATGAGAATTATAAACATTATAAGAATTATTTAATTTTTTAATTATCAAATCAACATTTACATTTGATAACAATGCAATTTTCATATTAACCTTCCCCTTATATACAATTGATATAAATCAAATATTAATATTTATTTAAAATACTTTAATATTTGATTTAATGAATTTATTTTCCAAAAATCTTCAATTGGAATTTTTATATTAAAAACACTTTCTATCTCACTAATTAATTGTATATGTGCTAAAGAATCCCACTCTGGTATTTCATCCCTAGACATATTTATGTTTAAATAAACTTTATCTAAATCAAATACAATAGAAGCAATTTCTAAGATTTTATCTTCCATTTTTATCCTCCCAAATATTTTTACTTTATTTTTCTATATTGATTTAATAAATTCATTTTATGGTCAATAGAAAATGGACCAGATACATCAGCGTTATCTTTTAAATTATTTACTACTACACTACCTATTCTTATATTACAGTTATTACCTATAGTTAAATTATTTGAAACTACAGACATAGGTCCTAAATAACATTTGTTACCAATTTTTGTGTATCCACATATTTTTGTATTAGCAGCTAAAGTCACTTTATTTCCTATATATACTCCATGAGAAATACTCACTCCAGAATCCATTATTACATTTTTACCTATATATGTTGTTTCACCATAAAATACAGCTTTTTCTATCAAAATATTACAAAGCAATTTAGTATCTTTATCTATATATACATAACCCTTATGTTCTGCAATACATAAATTATCATCTAACTCATAAAGCATAAATCCATCAGAAGATATTATTGAAGATGCTCCCACAACTACATTATCTCGAATTATTGTATTAGGTTTTATAATAACATTATCATCTATAATAACATTTTCACCAATATAAACATTGTAATCACTAATAATTGCCTTACTTGATATCTTTGCAGATGAAGATATTACTGTTTTAAATTTCTTAGGCATAAATAAATTATTTATTTTTAATAACAAAGCTCTTGGATTTTCACAACTAATAATGCCTATATTACTTTTAATTTTTCTTACTTCTTCAACTAAACTTTCAGGACAAATAATACAAGAAACACTTGAATTTTCTAATTTTAATAAATACTTTCTAGAAGCTATAAATGATAATAAACCTTTTTTTCTTTGGTGTATAAAACCACAACAATAAAATTCACCGTTTTTAACTACATTAAACCTCAAATCATCTATATTTAATCTATCTAACTTCATATTTTTCACCCATAACTCTTATATTTTTATATAACTCATCTCTAATTTTTTCAGTAAACAAAGTAAGTTTTAACCAATCTTTAGATGTTTTTGTATCTTTTCCTTTTTTAATCGCATCTATAAAGTCTTGTATTTCATCTAAAAGTGGATTATTTACATATCTTATTTTTGCTTGTTGATATGTATTAGTAAACCATATATTTTGACCTATAACATTTAAATGTCCTTTTTTTGTTATTTCACAAGTTTGCTCCATAAAGTCAAATTCTGCAAAATTATCATCTTTTGATATGTAAACCTTTCTTTTTTTTAAGACTCCATTCCTATCTGCTAATAAACGAATTATTTTATTATTATCCAAAATAATATTTAAAGTGGCTAAATCATATTGCTTACTTATAGAATTAAAACTTGATAATATTCCAAATACATTTTTTATATTATCTATATTAAAAACTTTATTCATTATAGATAAATCATGTATCATTAAATCATGTATAACATCAATATCCTTATTATCATTCCTTGATGTTTTTAATCCTATCCTTAAAAAATCTATGTATTGAAATTCATTATCTTTATTTACAAATTCAATAATACCATCAGTTACACTATTATAAACTTCTGTATAACCAGCAGAAATTAAAATATTATTTTTAACAGATAAATCATTTAATTCTATTGCATTTTCTTCACTCAAAACTACAGGTTTTTCAATCAAAACATGTTTTTTTTCTTCAATTAATAATTTTGCTATATCAAAATGAGATGTTGAAGTAGTTGCAATTATAGCACTATCAAAACTGCCTTTTTCTATCATGTCTTCAACATTATAAAAACCTTTTATTTTATACGAATTAGAAATTTCATCTACTAAATCTTTATTTATATCACAAACACACGAAACTATACACTTTGAATTTTGTTGTAAATAAAGTAAATTTTTTAAATGTAATTTTCCCATATTACCTAAACCAACTAATGCAATCTTTAACATTGTTCATCATCCTTAAATCTAAAATTTACAACATACCGCTATGATTTCAGCAGCATTTTCTTTGAATTCACTTCCAAGTTCCATATAAACATTAATTAATTTTTCATCAAAATAATCTTCTATTTGTTTATTGCTTAAAAATTTTAACCAGTATGCATCTTTATATATTATTTTAAACCCTGCATTAATAATGTCCTTCTCTAATTTTTCAAAATCATAAACTCTTTTATGCCCTATTTTTATATCATTTTCATTTAAATCATAAATTGAATTTAATAACCCCAACTTAACCCCTACAATTCTATGAAATGATTTTGCATTTGGTACACTAATTATTATTCGTCCATTTTCAGATATATAATTCCCATACTTTTTTAGTAAACTTACTGGATTATCAACATGTTCTAAAATGTGTCCCATAATTATTGTATCGAATATATCATCTAATTCAATATCTTCAAAAAAACCATGTATAATATTTAATTTATCAGATTTAATATATTTTCTTAATCTTTCAAGGGCTACATTAGACCCATCAACAACTGTTACTTGTTTAAAATCTTCAATTAGTTTTAATGTCATCATACCATCTGCACACCCAAGTTCTAAACACTTATTGCCTATAAAATATTTTTTCATTGTCTTATATTGTTGTAATACACTTATTTTATTAATTCCATTTAAAGTTGTAAAATTTTCAGCTATATTATCTAAATAATTCATATTTTCACCTCTAATTTCAAAGCAATTTTATAAGTTCAATTATTTCTTTAGGTATATTTTTAAAATCCATTTGCTTTATATATCTATTTTTGTTAATGTTAATAAATTCATCTAAATTTATTTTTTTTGTTAAACAATCAAAAATTAAATTAATATATTCAATACCAAATCCATAAATATTTTGTATTATTTCTGCTCTTTTATTTAAGTAAATAAACAATTCATCTCTAGTAATAATATTGAACTTTAGAGAATAAAAACCTGATACTAACATTGATAATAAATGTATTGAAAGCTTTTCGATATTAATTGTTTTTGATAAAGTAGAATCATTTATCCTTCTTAAGTAAATATAAGAATCTAAAACTTTTATTTTTTTATTTTGATTATTAGCTAATAACCTACTTAATAAAACATAATCCTCTGAAACTTTAAATATATCTTCTGGTAGGCATTCTCTTGATAAATCAGCATTTGTAATTAAACCAGCTGCTAAACCCTCAATTTCACCTGTTTTAAAAAATTTTTCTAATATTTCACAAGCCAATTTATTATCAAATTTTTTTCTATCATACCCAATAGTAATATTATCATAAGAATCTAGATTAATAACATATCTAGGAATTATCATTAAACAATCGTCATTTAGTTTATTTATACTACATTTTAATTCATCTTTATTTAAACAAAATAATTTATCATCATCTCCACATAAAGTCATATATTTTGTTTTAACATTTTTTATTCCTATGCCAATAGATAAAGCTACACCTTTATTAATATCGTTAAAAATTATTTTTTCAATACCGTAATTTTTTCTATTTATCAACAAATTGTTAAGAATATTTTTATTTTCAATATTTGAACAATCATCTACAATTATTTTATTTTGATTACCTAATTTGTGACCATAAGTTAAATCCTCTTTAAGTAAATTAGCTCTGTTATATGTTGGTATTATAATTGTTAAATCATCTATATTTTCAAAGTTTACTTTTTTATCTAATATATGTTTCAAATTTAAAATCACTTCTTTTTCTTTGTTAAATGAAATTCTATTTAACACGTTTTTTATTTCAGTTATTTGTTTTATAAGAGAATATCTGTTTTCAATAAAATGTCTATATTCTGTTGAATTATAATCATCAGACAATATCATTTCTACCGCTTCATCTATTGTATACCATATAAATTTTTCTGGATAAAACTCTTCAATACCTGGGAAGTAATGAATTATTGGTTTTAAACCACACATCATCGCTTCCATTATACCTACAGGATGTCCTTCTGAAATACTAGTAGATATAATATAATTTTTATCTTTTAACCATTCATTAATTTTTTCATTAGGAATAAAGTCATTAAAAAATACATGCCCCTCTAAATTAAGTTTTTTAATTAATGTTATTATATAATCTTTTAATGCCTCATCTTGAAAGCTACCTGCGATAAATAGTTTGTATCTTTTGTCTATTTTTATTAATTCATATAGAATTTGAATAGCCATCATTGGATTTTTTCTTAAGTTTAAATAACCTATCCATGCTATATTAAATCCTTTGTTCATATCAAGATTTTTTCTAAATTTTTTCATATTTATACCATTAAAAACAATTTCACATTTACTTTCATCATAATTAACTTTTGAAAGAAATAAATTTTTAATATATTTTGAAACAAATATAATCTTATCAATATTTTCCAAATTTAATTGATGTATATAATTTGTAAATACTTCATATCTATGCAATCTACATATAACCTTTCTTTCCATTGCAATAGGCAATCTACTTCCATACACCGCAAGTTCATTACACCATTCAAACCAGCAAATATCTGCCCATTCCATCCACTTATCAACTAATTTTAATTCTTCATTATTTGAAACTAAAACCAATTTTACTTCATAATCATATGAAAGATGCATTATAATATCATTTAAGAAGTTATCTAACCCTTTAATACAAAAAAATGCTATTTTTTCTCTTTTGTAATTTTCTAATTCGTTATTATTTAGTACTAATTGATTTAATTTTTCATTTATTTGATTTTTAATATCTATATTTCTACAACTGCTCAATGCTCTGTTGTAAAAATAATATGCATTTTTAAAGTTCTGCTCCATTTCAGCTACATAACCAAGGTTATAATTTATATCAAAATTCATTTCATCTTTTAATAACCCTTCTAACAAAGCCTCTTTTGCATCATCAACCTTATTTTCCAAAATATAAATTACTCCAAGCATTGAATAAATATCTATATCATCTGGAACTACTTTTCTATAATCTTCTAATGCTAACTTCGCATCTTCAAGTTTGTTTTCGTTAATTAAAGCTTCTATCATTGATTTTATTTTTTTCTTTTTTTCTTCAACCACAACTATCACATCCTTAGCTTAATTTAATAGCTTGTTTTCTTTTGTTTTAGCTAATTTTAGCTTTGTTTTTAACATTACTATATCTATATCTTTTCCTATTATTTCTTCAACCTGTTCTATAAGTTCTTGTGCGTCATCATAATTGCCACAATCTAATAGTATATTTATGTTATTTATAAATTGCTGTTTTAGGTTCTCCATTTCAGGTGATAAAGTTTTTTCTTCTAAATCTATTTCGTTTAGTAAAATTTCTATTCCTTTTTTCATAGCTGGAAAAACATTTAATACTTTCCTTAAATAACGAATATATTGTAATTTATCAAAATTTTTAACTTTATATGCTAATCTTATAAATAATAAAAATGCATCTTCTTCATTTTTCATTTCATAAATCATTTCTTTTTCAATTATCTCTTCATTATAAATCGATTCAATATATTTTATTCCAACATTAATGTATTTTTCAAAAGTTATTTTATAATTATTTTCATCAATCTTGCCACTAATTAATAAAGTTCTTAATAATATCTTCAGTATTTTTTTATCTATTAATTCTTGAAATTTATCATAAATCTCTACATAATTAAGAATCTTTAATTCAAAATCATTATAATTTTGTTTTATATATTCTATTAATTGATTAATTTTAACTTCGGGCAAATTAGAAAATATTTTATAAATTGGTCTTTCTAAATAAATTAAATAATAAATTATGTCCGCATAATATTCATCAAAATATATAAAATTTTCACTTTCTGTTTCATAAAATTCATTTAAAGAATCTTGTAAATGATTTGATTGAACATTAAAATAATATCTAATCTTACTCAACTTAATATATGCTTCATCTACATCTGCAAATCCATTAATAAACCTATTTAAATAATCAATTTTATCATTTTTTTCTGCTATTTCATTATACTGTTTTTCTACAATTCTAAAGAATAATTCTTTATATTCATTTTGTAGTTTATTTATTGAGAATTTATAATAATCATATAATCCTTTAATATCATTAATCTTTAATAATGATGTAGTTTTTATTTTAATTGAGTCTTCAAGTACTTCTATTTTTTCAGCATATTTTATACTATTTCTATAATCTTTTAAATTAAAATAGGCAATTGCTAAATCATTATATGCTTCATTTTTTAAATCTAAGCAAAACATTTCTACAAGAGGATTATCTTTTATTTTTAAAGAATGATATTTTTGTAATAAATCTAAATAAATTTTATAATTTTTAATTGAATCATTAATTCTGTTGAGAATTAATTGACACTTTGCCAATACAAAATATAGATCTATATACTCATTTTCAATTTCTATTCCTTCAAGACATATTTTTTCTGCCATATCATACATTTTGTTTACAAAATATAAATTTGCTAATCTAAAGTAAATATACAAATACTCCCTTGGATTTAACTTTTTTTCTTTCATAATGTTATAAGCTTTAATTATTTCATTCAATGCTTCCATTATATCATTATTCATTTGATAAGATATAGCTAATTGGAATCTATAATAAATATTTTCTGGGTTTTTTTCTAACTCTGCTTTTAACAAAGCAGATGTTCTATAGAATTTTTTCTTAATTAATTCTTTATTAGAAATCATATATCCATAATGATTCAAAATAGTTTTAAGCTCTTTTGTAGGTAATTTGTAAACAGGTAAATTATGAACACTACCTTCATACTTGAAGGTTCCATCATTTCTAAATAATCTATGAGATCTAATTATTGAACTTTTTTCTTGATCGCCTTCTTGTTTTAGTATATTTTTAACAAATATCGTTGCTGAATTATATTCTGAAGATTCCTTACTTAATAAAAAGTCAACTATTTCTTTTTCATCTTCAAGTTCTTCATCAGCATCAATTATTAATATCCATTCACCTTTAGCATAGCTTATAGTTATATTTCTCATTTCAGAAAAATTATTATTCCATTTATGAAAATATATCTTATCAGTATATTTTTTTGCTATTTCAACTGTTTTATCTTCTGAGCCGGTATCTACAATAATTAATTCACTATCAATTTGATTCATTAAAGGAATTAATGATTTTAAGCAATTATCTAAAAATTTTTCTTCATTCTTTACCATCATACAAATACTTAATTTCATCTTTTCACATCCTCTATTTTCCAAATTCATTACTATATAATAAACATTTTAATTAATCTATATACAAAATAAGCAGGATAAAATCCTGCTTATTATTATCTTAATAGTTGTAGAACACCTTGTGGTTGTTGGTTAGCTTGTGCAAGCATTGCTTGTGCTGCTTGTGCAAGGATGTTGTTCTTTGAGAATGTCATCATTTCCTTAGCCATATCTACGTCTCTAATTCTTGATTCAGAAGCTTGTAAGTTTTCACTTGAAGTATTTAAGTTATTTATTGTATGCTCTAATCTATTTTGCCATGCACCAAGTGTAGCTCTTTCAGTTGACACTTTTTCAATAGCATTTTGAATAGCATCTAATGATTCATTTGCATTAGCATAACTATCAACATTTAGATTGTTAACACCTAATGCTGCTGCTCGCATATCATTTATAGATATAGCTAAATTCTGACCACTATTAGCCCCTATTAATAAGTTTTGTGCTGCTGTTCCAGAAGTTGCTGCTACCAATCCATCTAATTTAGAAAGTGAAGCACCACTAACTGTTATTGATAATCCTAATTTATCAAAATTTACAGTACCTGACCAAGCAACATTTGATGCACTTGCTATATCAGTAACTTTAATCACTTGGGTATTTCCATTTGTATCACTTGCAGTTATAGTACTAGCTGCAACATCTAATGTTATTGACGTATTAGCTTTCAAACCATTAACTGAAACTGTAAATGTTGAATTTGATTTTAGTGTTGAAGCACTTGTTAATTTTACTCCAAATGAACCATCCAAAAGATTTTGCTTATTAAATTGTGTAGTATTACCTATTCTATCTATTTCTTGTGCTAATTGATCAATTTCTGTCTTAATTGCTTTTCTATCAACTTCTACATTAGTATCATTAGCTGCTTGCACTGCAAGTTCTCTCATTCTTTGAAGTATTGCATGAGTTTCATTTAATGCACCTTCTGCTGTTTGGATAAGTGAAATACCATCTTGTGCGTTTCTTGCAGCTTGTTCAAGACCTCTAATTAGTGCCCTCATCTTTTCTGAAATTGCAAGTCCTGCTGCGTCGTCACCAGCTCTATTGATTCTTAAACCTGATGATAACTTTTCCATTGACTTTCCAGCATTTACAGTGTTGAAACTCAACTGACGATG
>Ga0209537_1005092_pt1 | contig 10672 bp, 10 predicted proteins | sample BioPla4DNA1_FD_187698 | JGI IMG/M metagenome (GOLD analysis project Ga0209537, IMG submission 187698) | Biogas fermentation microbial communities from Germany - Plant 4 DNA1 (SPAdes) (version 2) | ecosystem: Engineered > Bioreactor > Anaerobic > Digestate | place: Bielefeld, North...
CTGAATGTTTTCTTTACGATATCAAAAAGCATTCCTTAAAACAGTCATAATTACCCTGTCTTAATTATGGCCAATATTCTGCTATTTGATAACCAAAATGGAATTATATATTGTCGAGTACATTTATCCCAAATTCTTTGAGCATACTCCAAAGACGGTGTATAGGTAGTCCCATAACATTGAAATAACAGCCCGTTATCTTTGAAATAAAAATACCGGCCAAACCTTGGATGCCATAAGCCCCCGCCTTATCCATTGGTTCCCCGGTTTGTACGTAATGCTCGATCTCCTGAAGTGATAACGGAGCCATCTCTACTAATGTTTTTTCATAGCCTTTTTTAATTATCCCCGTCCGTGTGTTCACAATAGCAAGCCCAGTAATTACTTCATGAGTTTTACCCTGCAACTTTAATAGCATTTGACGGGCTTCTTCCTCATTTTTGGGCTTTCCAAGGATTTCATCTTTCACTACAACAGTATCGGCACCTATAATTATAGCCGGTTGGCTTACACATGACGCTACATCCACGGCCTTTTTATAAGCCAATTCCACCGGTATCTCTTCTGTATCCAAACCATAGGGCATTTGTTCTTTTGTATTGCTAGTAATTACATCGAATTTCAAACCCATCTGCTCTAGCAATTGCTTTCGCCTGGGGGATGCCGAAGCTAAAATAATCTTCATCATATCAATATCTATAGTACAGAAAGATGCCAAGTAAAACACCGAGCATGGTTCCGAAATTTACGTTCAAGGATAATCCAAATGCCAACTTTATTACATTAAAATCCAGTATAGCGGGCATGCCTTGAGTTCCTATAGTAAAACTTTCACTAAATATCTTGGCATCTGAATAGGTTGCAATTATATTGCCCACTATACTGCCGACAATAACCCCTGCAAGTAAAAATAGGAATAGCATCAATGGTCCCTTGGTTCTCCCCCGTCGCAAGAAGAGTCCCCCTTTCAATGTCAAGAAAAAATAAACTATTATAAAAATATAATAGTTATTATAAAAAGTATAACATTTTTATGGGGAATTACAAGTTTTTTTACGAAAATTAATAATTCCTGGTTCTTCCTTCATCCAATACAGATTGGGCGACATTGGTCGCATGGTCGGCTATTCTTTCAAAATTGGTAACTATATCAAGAAATATAACGCCGGCATTCGCGGAGCATAATTGGGCATTTAACCTTTCTATATGACTCTTTCTTAATCTGTCCTTCAAGATGTCGATAACCTCCTCTTCCTTCATTACCAACTCTGCCAGCTCATGGTCACGCTCTTTTAAAGCGTGAACGGTGTCGTCCAACATCTCCATAACCTTCTGATACATCTCGTTCAAATCATCTATAGCTATATCAGAAAAGGTCAGATTATTCTCTATGCTGTATTCGGCATATTCAGTCAGATTTTCAGCATGGTCCCCAATTCTCTCAATATCGTTTACTACATGGTATAATCCGCTTATCACGTGTAGATCACTTTCTGGTAACCCGAGCCCGTTACACATTACAAGGTAATGGGTTATTTCCTGGTTTAAAAAGTTTATAATCTCTTCTTTTTTGTATACCTCATCAATTATTGCCTGTTCCCTTTGGAAAAAGGCGTCCATGGCAAGGCGTACATTTTCTACCGCTAAATCAGCCATCCTATTGACTTCTTTTAGAATTTGGGCTATAGCGATAGGCGGTGTTTCCAGTATATGCTTGTCCAAATAAATGAGTCCCCTCTCATCGGGCTTACCATTCATACCATGTAGCACCTTTTTCGATAAACTAACGATACTATTGCCAAAAGGCAACAAGATCGCGGCCGTAATTACGTTAAAGGCAATATGAGCATTGGCTATTTGACTCATAGGATTGCTTGGAGATATACGCAATATCAAATCCACAAAGGGTACACCAAGTGCTATTGCAAGCATAAAGATAGATGTCCCAATGACCTTAATGGATAGGTGCATGAAGGCTGTCCTTTTGGCATTAACACTAGTTCCAATACTTGCCAGTATAGCGGTTATACATGTGCCTATGTTCATGCCAAAAAGGATAGGGAGTGAACTGTCTAATCCGATTAAGCCCTGGGCGGCCAAAGCTTGTAATATACCCACCGATGCACTTGAGCTTTGTAAAATAACGGTCATAATCGTTCCAGCCAATACACCCAGAATAGGATGGGACATGCTAATCAATATACGTTGAAATCCTTCATTGGAACGCAGGGGCTTCATAGCATCGGACATAAACCCCATACCAATAAATAAAATACCGAATCCCACCAGGATCTCGCCAATGCTCTTCACAGTTTTGCGTTTTGAAAAAAATACGAGACCCACACCAATAAATACAATTATAGGTGCTATATCAGTTAGGTTTAAGGAAATTAAAAATGCGGTCATGGTAGTTCCGATGTTTGCACCCATAATAACCCCTACTGCTTGCCCCAAGGTCATTATGCCAGCGTTAACAAAACCTACCACCATTACAGTAGTTGCACTGGAACTTTGAATAATTGCTGTAACAATTGCTCCAACCAATAATCCCATCAATCTATTTTCTGTAAGGATCTCTAGTAGTCTCTTTAATCTGCTTCCGGCTGCTTGCTCCAAACCGTCACCCATCATCTTCATTCCAAAAATGAATAGGCCCAAGCCACCTGCTAACAATACAATCATGCTAGTATTCATAATACCTCCTTATTAACAAAACAAATATTTGAACAAAGACCCAATACTAGCTTATTTAAGTTATTAGGGCCATGTTAAGTGCTATTTATACCAATATATCCTACAGTATTATACTAGATTTAGCTTTAAAAGCAATAACATAATTCAGGAATTCTATATTATGAAAACGTATTTTCAAATTTTTAATCTCAGAAACTGAAATTTGTGGGTTTTCTGCAGCCTTTATTTTTTGGGAGATTAGCGGCGCTATAGAATAACAAACCACTGCAAAAAAAGATGAGTCAAATTAAGACTCACTTCAAGATACGGTTAATGCTCTTATGCGATATCGTCATGAACCTGTTCCACTAATATTCTAAAACCTTCTACCTTTACTATCTTTATTTTGGTGCCTTTTGGAATATACTGCCCATCCGCTATAATATCCATTTTTATACCATCAAAATCCCCTGTCCCTGAGGGTCGAAGATTAGTTGTGGATACACCCACCCTACCTACCATATCTTCATAGCTTTTACTGCTGGTATAACCCTCATCCTTTGAAGCTCTAGTACGGAGAAATAACAGCCTTGACAATCTTCCGTTTCTAATGGCTGATCTGTATAACAACACCACCATTATTACAATAAATACGAATACCAAGAAAATTACTACCGCCAATTGACCTGATGTTAAAACAGAAGATCCTACTACAATCCCTGCAATTAGGGACACGATACCTGCTATACCCGCAACGCCAAAGCCTGGCATGATTAGTTCCAGAATCATCAATATACCGCCGAATATGAACAAGGCGATCATAAACCAAATATCATTTGCTGGCATTCTACCACCCTCCCCCATTTAGATAAAGGTCCAATAATAATATATCATACATCTATGGGGTTTACCAACTGTTATTAGTCCAAAATTAAATTGGGGTTTGCAATATGCGTCGCAAACCCCAAATGATATATACATCAGCTTTAGCTTGATTAACCCTTATATACTGATATTCTCTTCCAGAATCTTGATAAGTAGCTTAACTCCATTATCCATATCCCCAGCATCTATTGTTTCACTGTCACTGTGGACATACCTACAGGGAATGGAGAGTACACCAGAGGGAACCCCACTACGAGAAAGGTGAATAGCACCAGAATCCGTTCCCCCATATTCTAGTATCTCCAGCTGATATGGAATGCCATGTTTCTGGGCTGTAGTTATCATTAATTCCTTAACTTTGGGATGCGCAAGTACCGATGCATCCTTAATTTTAATAGCAGGACCATCACCCAATGATACCGCCATGGGTTTACACTTGGGGGTATCGCCTGTAGCGGTGACGTCAACTGCAATAGCTAGATCAGGTTCCAAGGCGTAAGCCGACGTTTTCGCCCCCCTCAGACCCAACTCCTCTTGTACAGTAAATACAAAATACAGATCATTGGGGGAATCTCCGATACTCTTTATGGTCTTAACTAAAAGAGCACATCCAGCCCTATCGTCCATAGCCCCCCCAATATATTTTCCGTTACTAGCACTAAACAAGGAATGATATACTGCTACATCGCCTATCTGGACTAAACGCTCGGCTTCTTCCCGGTCAGAGGCTCCTATATCTATGTACATCTTGGAAAGGGTGATATCCTTCCAGCTGTTCAGTTCGGTTTCATAGCCTATTACCCCAACTGTCCCGTTTTTAAACACTACTCTACGGCAGATAGAATTGGCTACGGATATACCCCCAAGATTCGCAAACCTTAAGAAACCTTTATCATCGATATGAGTAACCATCAGCCCGATTTGATCCATATGTGCTGCCAGCATAATTCTTTTACCGTCTCCAGTACCCTTCTTTACCGCTATGAGGTTACCCATGACATCAACATCAATTTCATCTACATAGGATTCTATCTCTTCGCGAATGGCCTCACTTACCAATTCCTCATTACCTGAGGGACCATAAATTCCTGATAGTTTTTGGATCAAGTCTATCATAAACTCTCACATCCTTCTAAGAATTCTTTAACCAACCTAACAGTGTTATCCAGATCCTTTAAATCCATTACCGATGAAGGTGAATGAATATAGCGGCAAGGTACCGATATGACAGCGGTCATTGCACCAGCTCGGGATCTTTGGATTTCGCCTGCATCATTGCCACCGGTTATACCTTCCTTAATCTGATAGGGTATGCCAGCATTCTTGGCGCACTCAATCAAAAAGGAGACCATCCTTTTATTGCTGTAAGAGGCTAGATCAGCAATGGATATGGCAGGCCCATCACCCATTCTGGTAGTATGCCTGTGAGGCTCAACTTTCGGGACATCTGAACATGTAGTTCCTTCCACAACCAACCCGATATCCGGTTGTATATGGTATGCAGCTACCTTTGCTCCTCTGAGTCCCACTTCCTCCTGGACTGTAAAACAGGCATATAAATCAAAGGGATAATTGCCTTTTAGGGATTCTATGAGGGTAAAGCATCCAACTCTATCATCAAGTGCCTTGCTCTTTACTCTACCATCCCCAAAATAGACCAAGTCACTGTCAAAAACAGCATAATCTCCCAGACTTACCAGCTTTTCTGCCTCTTCTTTACTCCTGGCCCCTATATCGATATACATATGTTTAGCCTTAACGGCATTTTTACGCTCCGAAGGTTCTTGAAGATGTATGGCTTTTATCCCCATTACTCCGGGAACTCCCTTGTCTCCAATTTTTACCCTTTTGGAGGGAAGAATTCTTGAATCTATAGAGCCAACAGTTGCAAACTTTAACATTCCATTGTCTTCAATTCTGGTAATAATGAATCCTACCTCATCCATATGAGCACAGAGCATTACCTTGCGTTTGGGATTGGTACCTTTCTTGTAACCTATTACATTACCCATCCTGTCTATATGTACTTCGTCAACCAAAGGTGTAATCTCATCAATTATGACTTTTCTGATATCCCCTTCATCGCCTGAAACCCCTCTGGCACTGGTTAATCGTCTCAATAAGTCAGACATTCTTCCCATCCCTCCTTCATAGACGCTATAAATAGAGCAGTCAGTCTGGATGCCTTCCTAATATTCTCCATATTCAAGGTTTCAACAGTGGTATGCATGTATCTTAATGGGAGCTCGATCAATACCGTAGGAACACCTTCACGTGAGACCTGAATCGACCTGGCATCCGTACCCGTTAGACCGGGTTCGACCTCTATCAAGTATCCTATTTCATTATCATCCGCTACATTCATTAGTCTTTCTGTTAATTTTGGATGCATGTTTGGTCCTACAGCGATTACCGGACCCTTGTCCATGGCATGGGTTTCATCTTTTGGTGCGTCTGGGGTGTCACCATGAGTGACATCTATAGCGATACCTATATCCGGATCAACGCTATAGGTACTGATGATGGCGCCCCTGGTACCTACCTCCTCCTGAGAGGTCGCCACGAAATAAACTTCCCCTGAAAAGACTAGCTTATCCAATTCCTTCATAGTTTCAAGCATCATAACCACGCCTGCCCTATCGTCTATGGATTTGCCACATACCATATTACCGCCTAGGCTTATCAGTGGACTCTTGAAAGTAATTAAATCTCCAATTGTGACTTTCTTTTTAATATCATCCGGATGAAGCCCGACATCAATCATCATCTCATCCATTGGGACGGCTTTTTCAGTCTCCCCCTTTTCCTGTAGATGAGGAGGCTTTGCACCTATAACACCGTACAACCTTTCCTTGCCATGGATAATCACTTCCTGGGATAGAAGAATCCTTTGATCTACACCACCTATATTAGTGAAACTAATAAATCCTTTGTCATCGATGTCCTTTACCATCAGACCGATCTCATCCAGGTGAGCAGCCAGCATTATCCTGGGTCCCTTCTGTCCTACATTGCCGATTTTTTTGCCGTACACGTTAAAAAAGGCGTCACGGCGTACTTCATGACAATAGGGTTTAAACGCATCCATTATTACCCTGGAGATCTCATCCTCATACCCCGAAACACCCGGGATATCAATCAACTCTTTTAAAAACGCTTTGGCATCCATTTAATCACTCCTCCAATATCATGTAGGGTGGCCTCACTTTTTGCGACCATTAGAAACTATTTTACCCCCTTACCAATAGGATATGACCGCCTCGGGGTAAAAACGTAGTCGCCTTTTGAATAGCTTTATAATAATCGGTTTGGTGATGAACTTTTACATTACCCATTTTTTTCTCCACTGCAGCTTCCATCTCGTTCATATTACTGTTTGAAAAATAATCATGGATTATAATACAATGGCCACCGTGCTGACCTATGATATCACCCAACCTTTTATATTTATCAATATCCTTGGATTCATCCATACACAGGACAGTAACTATACCATCCCGATCTTCCAGGCTTTCAAACACTTTCTCGATCTCATCCAGATCAGAATCTAAGATATCCTTTACCAGTATGCTGTTTACAAATCCTAACTGTTCTACTAGTCCGGGCATATCCTTAAAAGCCTCTATTCCCTTAACAACATCATCCAGATCCAAACCTTCGGCCAGTCCCCAGCCGGCAGCAGCTAAGGCGTTATAGACATTATGTATACCTGGAATGCTTAGCTTAACCTTCCTTTTTCCCTTCGGGGTTATCAATAAAAAACTACTTGATTCGGGGAAAAGTTCCAGGTCCCGGGCGGTAATATCTGCTTCATTGAACAAACCGTAACCTACACTACTGTCACGTATCAAATGAAACGCGTAGAAATCGTCTACATTGACGACAACAGGACTTTGAGTGGTCTTTAGGTGATCGATCAGAGTTTTTCTCATCTCAAAATAGTGATAATCAGCCTTTTGGTTTTGAAAATAAGTGTATAAGTCGGTATAAATAATACCATCAAACCATATATGGCTGAATCTGTCTTCCGCGATACCGGTATAGGTACATTCAATTATACCCCAGTGGACCCCCTCTTTCACGGCCCTGTGTAAGAACTCGTTCATATTAAGAGGGTTCATACCTCCAGAATATTCATTCCACGAGTGGTCGCCTACTTGACAATAATCAATACCTAGCATAACCCCTGGAATACCTGCTACGTTTAAGATGGATTTTATCATCCAACCGACTGTAGTCTTTCCATGTGAACCAGTAATACCGACCAAGCTCATATTCTGGGATGGATTATTGTAAAAATTCCTGGATACTGCGGAAAGAAAACGTTTGTGGTGATATGTCCTAATAAAGGTAATGTTGTTTTTCGGTATTTCATTATCACTTCCAATGACAATGGCTATGGCACCGTTTTGAATGGCTTGTTCTATGGCCTGTTCGTAGGACATTTCTAGTTTTTCCGCAACATAAATATACAGATATCCTTTTTTTACATCCCTTGGATGTAGGGCTATACCTTTCACGTCAATTCTCCTACGACCAACTATTTCAAAAACAGGGGTGCTGGCCAGCAATTCCCTAAGTATCATTCGCTTCATCCTTCCAATTTATTTAACATCATTGAGTCCACACAGCCCATAAGAAGGTCAAAACTATAATTCCAGGCAGTTGCCTGATTCTCCATCAATCAAGTATAGTATACTACTTTCCTATATGCTTTACAAGATAAGGTAATAACAGCAAAATAAATAGCCCTTAGAACTATATTTATCCCAGGGCTATCTTTAAAACACAAAAATTATCCTCCTGTGCAAGTTCATAATCTTAGGTAATGAGCTATTGATTAGCGGATGATTTCATTGATTTAGCTAAGAAAACTTGGCTTATGAAATGCAGAAAAGCCGTAGCTTTAAGCAGGACGCTTAAAGCCGCTTCCTTCCGGCAAGACGCCGGATAGGGAGCTATCAATAGCCATTACCGGCATATGATTGATTTGCGCATTGCATTAAATTAACAGCTTTTATAACGATAGTAGTTTATTACATATCAAAACAACCAGCACTATAGATTCGTTAAACACGCTGATGTATAGAAGTTACCAGCTGGGCACCTCTTTCTAGAGCCTTTTGGTTTATTGGAATTAAGTGTTCTTTGGATGGACCTAAAACTTCCCTCAAAGATTTCATAACAGAATCTAAGGAAACCGCCTGGGTTTTCTCCAAGTATGCACCTAGCATTACCATATTGGCTACCCGGAAATTTCCCAGTTGATCTGCAATTTCATTGGCCGGTATATAGCAGGCATCTATATCGTCCCTATTGGCCTTTTTATTAACCAAAGAACTATTGACTATAAGCAGGCCTCCTGGAACGAGGGCCTGTTCAAATTTTTCAAGGGAAGGCAGATTCATGGCTATAAGTGCAGTAGCTTCGGTGACTACAGGCGAGCCAATCATGTCATTTGCAAGGATTACACTACAATTGGCAGTTCCACCACGCATCTCAGGGCCGTAGGAAGGTAACCAGGATACATTCTTACCATCCAGCATTCCGGCATAGGTCAATAATTGTCCCATGGACATAACTCCTTGTCCGCCAAACCCTGAAATTATTATTTCCTGAGCCATATCAATCTACCTCCTTTTTGATGCCAAGTGGATAATAGGGAATCATATTCTCCTCTATCCATTTTAAGGATTCCACTGGGGTCATTCCCCAATTGGTGGGACAGGTTGATAGGACCTCGACCATGGCAAAGCCCTTACCTTCCAATTGGACCTGAAAGGCTTTTTTAATAGCCCTCTTAGCCCTGTTTATATTCTTTATATCATGTACTGATACCCGCTCTATAAAGGCAGCACCCTCTACTGTAGCCAACATCTCACTAACCCTGATTGGATGTCCTTCCGTATCGGGATTTCTCCCATAAGGCGATGTTGTAGTCACCTGTCCAAGAAGACTGGTTGGAGCCATCTGACCACCGGTCATACCATATATGGCATTATTGACAAATATAGTTGTTATCTTTTCCCCGCGATTAGCTGCGTGGACTATTTCCGCTATACCAATGGATGCCAGATCCCCATCCCCCTGATAGGTGAACACCACATTATCAGGATGAACTCTTTTAATGCCCGTTGCTACTGCCGGTGCCCGACCGTGTGCCGCTTCATGCATATCACAATTAAAGTATTCATAAGCAAATACCGCGCAGCCCACCGGGGCAACTCCAATAGTTTTTTCCCGTATTCCCAGCTCGTCTATGACTTCGGCTACCAAACAGTGAATTATTCCGTGTGTGCAGCCGGGACAATAGTGAAAAGGCTTGTCCGTCAATGCCTTAGGTCTTTCAAATACCTTTGTCATCTTCACATAACCTCCCTTATCTTCTTGATCTCCTCCAGGACAGCTCTGGGTGTTGGCACCATTCCTCCGGTTCTTCCGTAGAAATAGACCGGTTTCTTGCCATTAACGCTGAGCCTTACATCCTCTACCATCTGACCCATGCTCATCTCCAGTGTAAGGAAGGCCTTCGTATGATCCGCTTCTGCCCATCGATCTATTGTATCATCAGGAAATGGCCACAAAGTTATAGGTCTGATTAATCCTAGATTAATCCCCTCTTTGGCTGCCATCTGAATTACATTTTTCGCTATTCTGGCTGTGGTACCGTAAGCTACGATAATAATTTCTGCATTCTCACAGTTATAGCACTCCACCCTTGTCTCATTCTTTTTCATCTCATCATATTTTCTATATAATTTGTGCACATGATCTTCCAGAGCCTGTGCATCTATGAATAAGGAATTAATGATCCTCCTTGGCTCACCATCCTTATTTCCCGTGGTGGCCCAGGGCTTTTCGGGTAGCACAATATCCCTTTCCTTAAATTCCACAGGTTCCATCATCTGTCCCAACATTCCATCCCCCAGCACCATAACCGGATTGCGATATCTATCGGCAATATCAAAGCCGTCCATTACCAGGTCCACCATCTCCTGTATACTGGCAGGAGCCAGAACTACCATATGGTAATCACCGTGTCCACCGCCTTTAACCGCTTGGAAGTAGTCCGATTGAGCAGGTTGAATACCACCTAATCCCGGACCACCCCTTA
>Ga0209537_1005093_pt1 | contig 10671 bp, 10 predicted proteins | sample BioPla4DNA1_FD_187698 | JGI IMG/M metagenome (GOLD analysis project Ga0209537, IMG submission 187698) | Biogas fermentation microbial communities from Germany - Plant 4 DNA1 (SPAdes) (version 2) | ecosystem: Engineered > Bioreactor > Anaerobic > Digestate | place: Bielefeld, North...
GTATTAGAGGCCATGGCCATCTGTGGTTATGCAATAGGCTCCGATCAGGGATATATATATGTAAGAGCTGAATACCCTATTGCAGTTAAGAGACTTGAAATTGCAATAGAACAGGCCAAGGAAAAGGGACTGTTAGGTAAGAACATATTAGGAACGGATTTTAGTTTCGATATCGAACTGAGATTAGGAGCAGGGGCTTTCGTATGTGGCGAAGGTACAGCCCTGATAGAATCCATAGAAGGCAAGCGTGGAATGCCTAGGACTAAAATCCATAGAACTGCCCATAAGGGATTATGGGGTAAACCAACCATAATTAATAATGTGGAGACTTTTGCAAATATTCCAGTAATATTCCAAAAGGGAGTAGAATGGTTTAAGAGCATTGGTACAGAGGATTCGCCAGGAACTAAGGTATTTGCCTTAGGAGGTAAGATAAACAATACCGGGCTGATTGAAATACCTATGGGAGTTACATTAAGGGATATAATCTATGACATAGGTGGAGGTATCCCCAATGGTAAGGAATTTAAGGCAGTCCAAACGGGAGGACCTTCTGGCGGATGCATTCCAAAGGAACATATAGATGCTCCAGTAGACTTTAAGTCTTTAGCAGAACTAGGCTCCATAATGGGCTCTGGTGGAATGGTTGTAATGGATGAAGACAACTGTATGGTGGATATAGCCAGATTCTTCTTAGACTTTACCGTTGAGGAATCTTGCGGGAAATGTGTTCCATGTAGGGAAGGAACTAAGCGGATGCTGGAGATATTAGAAAAGATTACCAATGGAGAGGGAACGCCAGAAGACCTAGATAGGTTAGAATCCTTAGCTGAAACTATAACTAATGGTTCTTTATGCGGTTTAGGCCAGACTGCGGCTAATCCAGTAATATCCACTATGAAATACTTTAGGGAAGAGTATGAAGCCCATGTTTATGATAAGAAATGTCCTGCCGGTTCATGCCAGGCATTATTGGAGTTCTTCATTACAGAGGACTGCATAGGATGTACCAAATGTGCTAGGAATTGTCCTGTTTCATGTATAAGTGGAAAGGTAAAGGAAAGGCATGCAATAAATACCGACGAATGTATCAAATGTGGTAATTGTATGGAGGTTTGTCCGGTGGGAGCGGTAATCAAGAGATAGAAATGGGAGGTTTATTATGGAAAATGTAACTCTTACGATAGATGGCATTAGGGTAACGGTCCCTGAGGATTATTATATTATTGAAGCGGCTAAAAAAGTAGGCATAGAAATTCCTGCCCTATGTTACGACCCAAATTTAGAGGTGGTTGGTGCCTGTAGAATTTGCTTGGTGGAAATAGAAGGAAGAAATAAGTTGGAAGCTTCTTGTTCTACCAGGGTTAGGGAAGGTATGGTTGTGCACACCGAATCTGAAAAGGTAGTAGCCATGAGGAGGGAAATTCTACAACTCCTTTTAGACAACCATCCTAATGATTGTTTAACTTGTCAAAAAGCAGGTGAATGCTTACTTCAGGCCTATGCCTATAGATATGATGTTAAGTTTAGGGAACACGATGGGGCAAGAAGGCCTAATTATGTAGACACATCCAGTCCTTATATATTAAAAGATGATAGCAAGTGTATTTTGTGTGGTAAATGCGTAAGAACCTGTGCCCAGGTTCACGATAGAAAGGTTTTATCTTTTGCAGGCAGGGGTTTTGACACCCGAATAGTTGCCGACGCAGACTTTACATTGGAGGAATCCACCTGTGTATCCTGTAATAGATGTGTAACCGTATGCCCAGTAGGGGCCTTGGTTGATAAGAGGCTATTAGGAAAAACTAGAGTTTGGGATAGCCATATAAAGGGAGTTAAGTGTAAAGCCTGTGATTATGGATGTAATTTCGAAGTAATATCTAAAAAGGGTAAAAACATTGCAGTAAGGGCAAAGGCTCCTTCTGAGGGAAGACCCTTGTGCCTAAAGGGAAGACTTACTACTGAATTCCTATATGTGGATGAACCGGAGACTCCTTATAAAAAGGTAGACGGTAAATTTGTAGAAGCTAGTTGGAAGGAAGCTTTAGGCTTAGATGGTGTATTCGAAAAATTATTACAAGAGGAGAATAGCAAGTAGGAGTTGAATGAAATGGCTAGTATAACCATTAACGGTAAGAAATATGAGGTAGATGATAATATTACGGTACTTGAAGCCTGTAGAAAAATGGGGATCGATATACCTACTCTATGCTATGATGATAGGCTAGAACCCCATGCTGCCTGTAGATTATGCCTAGTTGAAGTAAAGGGGAAGGGGAAGCTTGAGACTTCCTGTTCCCTTAAAGTAAAGGATGGAATGGTCATAGAAACTCATAGTGAAAGGGTAATGAAGACCAGAAAGGAAATATTAGATCTATTATTTTCAAACCATCCAAATGACTGCTTAACCTGTGATAAATCTGGAGCATGTAAACTACAGGACTATTGCTTCGAATATGGGGTTGAAATGGGTACCTATGAAGGGGAGAAGAAGGACTATCCAATGGACTATTCCAACCATTTTTACACCTATGATCCTAATAAATGTATACTCTGTGGTAAATGCGTTAGGGTATGTTCTGAACTTCAATGTACCGATGCTATAGGGTTGGAAAAGAGAGGATTTAAAACCAAGGTGACTACTCCCTTCGATTTAGGGTTGGCTACATCAAATTGTGTATCCTGTGGGAACTGTGTGGCAGCCTGTCCAGTAGGAGCTTTGATGCCAAAGAGGAAGGAAAGGTTTAGACTTTGGGAGGTAGAAAGGGTAAAAACCACTTGTTCCTACTGTGGAGTAGGCTGCCAGTTGGAATTACTGGTAAAAGGGAATAAGGTTGTAGGAGTAGAACCTGCAAAAGGAAAGGCCAATAATGGACTATTATGCGTAAAGGGTAGATTTGGATATTCCTTTATAAACCACCCAGATAGGTTAAAAACTCCTCTTATCAAGAAGGATGGGAAGTTTGTAGAGGCCAGCTGGGAGGAGGCCTATAGATTAATAGTAAGTAAGATAAATGAAATCAAGGACAAAAATGGTCCAGAAGCCTTTGCAGGCCTTACTTCTGCTAGATGTACCAATGAGGAAAACTATCTATTCCAGAAGTTATTTAGGGCAGTGATTGGAACCAATAATGTGGACCATTGTGCCCGCCTCTGACATGCCTCAACAGTTGCAGGTCTTGCAACAACATTAGGCAGTGGTGCCATGACCAATAGCATTGAGGAGATATTAAATACCGATGTTATATTCGTAATAGGCTCCAATACTACGGAAAACCATCCGGTAATTGGAACGGTCATGAAGAGGGCCATAAAGAGGGGAGCAAAACTAATAGTGGCAGACCCAAGGAAGATTGAACTGGCAGAATATGCAGATGTATTCTTACAGGTAAAGCCAGGAACTAATATTGCTCTCTTAAATGGAATGATGAATGTAATCATCAACAATGATTTACACGATAAGAAGTTCATAGAAGAGAGAACTGAAAACTTTGAAGAGTTTAAAGAGCTAATAAAGGATTATACCCCCGATAGGGTAGCTAAAATATGTGGCGTTAAAGAAGAGGATATTGTAAAGGCTGCTCTCATTTATGCTAGGGCAGAAAAAGCAGGAATCTATTATGCTATGGGAGTAACCCAGCATACTACTGGAACCCATGCAGTAATGAGCATATCTAACTTAAGTTTACTCTGTGGTAATATTGGAAAGGAATCGGCCGGGGTTAACCCATTAAGAGGCCAGAACAACGTTCAAGGAGCCTGTGATATGGGTGGCCTGCCAGCAGACCTACCAGGTTATCAGAAGGTATTCAATCCAGAAGTTCAGGAGAAGTTTGAAAGCTTGTGGGAGACCAGTATTCCAAATAGAGCAGGTCTAACCATTCCTGAAATATTGGATGCAGCAGAAAAAGGAGATATTAAATTCATATATATAATGGGTGAAAACCCAATGGTATCCGACCCGGATATTAACCATGTAAGGAAGGCCTTAAGCAATTTAGACTTCCTAGTGGTACAGGATATATTCCTAACGGAAACAGCGGAATTAGCCGATGTAGTATTACCTGCTGCCTCCTTTGCGGAAAAGGACGGAACCTTTACTAATACGGAAAGAAGGGTTCAAAGGGTTAGAAAGGCCATTGAGCCAGTTGGAGATGCTAAGCCCGATTGGCAAATCTTAATGGAGCTAATGAATAGGCTGGGCTATAATAAAAAATACCTACATCCTTCTGAGATAATGGAGGAAATTAGAAGGGTTGTACCCCAGTATGGCGGAATAACCTACGATAGAATAGAAGAAGAAGGCATCCAATGGCCTTGTCCAGATATAGATCATCCAGGAACCAAGTATCTCCATAAGGATACCATTGCTAGGGGTAAAGGACTATTTATGGCAATAGACCATAGGCAGAGTGCAGAAGTTGTAGATTCCGAATACCCATTTATATTTACTACAGGAAGGGTACTCTACCACTACCACACTAGGACTATGACAGGAAGGGTTGAAGGATTGAATAAACTGTCCCCTAGATCCTATGTGGAGATAAATGAGGTAACGGCCAATAAATTAGGCATTTCCCATGGGGAAAAGGTAAGATTAACTTCAAGAAGAGGTAGCATTATCACCTGGGCTAAAGTTACCGACATAGTAGACGAAAATGTATTGTTTATGCCCTTCCACTTTGCTGAAGGGGCAGCTAATTACCTAACCAATACTAAATTAGATTCCATTGCTAAAATTCCAGAATTGAAGGTAGCTGCTGTTAGATTGGAAAAGCTAGGGAGTTGAAAGTATGTTTAAAGTAGGAATAATAATAGCCAGCGATAAGGGTTCTGTTGGAGAAAGGGAGGATATAAGCGGAAAGATAATAAAAGAAATTGTAGAATCAAAAGGCTACAAGGTAGGAAAATCAGTGATTCTTCCTGATGATGAAAAGTTTCTTTTAGAAGAGATGATTCATATGGCCGATGAATTGAAGCTGGATTTAATTTTAACCACTGGAGGAACGGGGTTTAGTAAAAGGGATGTAACCCCTGAAGCCACTATCAAGGCCTGCGATAGGATGGCTAATGGAATAGCTGAGGCTATAAGATACTATAGCCTCAGCATTACCCCCAGGGCTATGTTATCTAGAGCCGTATCAGGCATAAGGGGAGAAACCCTAATAGTAAATCTTCCAGGAAGTCCAAAAGCAGTCAAAGAATCCTTAGAGTATATAATAGATAGCCTTCACCATGGTTTGGAGATACTTAAAGGCCAAACTGGTGATTGCGCTAGGTAGGTGTTGGTATGAAAGAATTTGGTACAGCTGTTATACTAGCAGGTGGTAAAAGCACTCGCATGGGCTTTGATAAACAGCTGTTGAAGATAAACGAAAGAAGGCTTATAGATAGCTTAAGGAGAAAATTAAAGAAACTATTCGATGAAATAATAGTGGTAACCAATAAATCCGAATACTATCTAGGCTTTAGCGATAAAATAACCAAGGATATAATAGTGGGAAAGGGGCCCCTATCTGGAATCCATGCAGGTCTTACGGTAGCCAATTCCCATTATGTATACTTCATAGCTTGTGACATGTCAAATATAAACCTGGACTATATACAATATATGAAGAGTCAGATAGAGGGGGCAAATGTAAAAGCCTGTGTAACAAAGTATGGAGAATGGATTGAGCCTTTTAACGCTTTTTATTCTAAGGGTATAATAGAAGATATTGAAGAACACCTAACCCAAAATAGAAGGTCTGTAAACTCCCTATTGTCTAAATTAAAAGTCCATTATATAGAGGAAGAAAAGGCTAGGGAGTTCAGTCCCAATTGGGATATGTTCTTAAACTTAAATACAAAAGAGGAATTATACGACTATTTAAAGACCATAAACAGTCAAAATTGAGGTAGATAGGATGGATAGTATTAAAAGGGTAAATATAGTAAGGATAAAAGGGGATGAAGCCAAGGAAGAGGAGGATGTGGTAATAAAGGAATATCCCTTTACCATATTCATAAACGATGAGGAGGTAATAACTCTTCTTTGTAGTCCCGGTTCTTTAAAGGAGTTAATGGTAGGCTTTCTCTTTTCCGAAGGTTTCCTAACCTCCTTACAAGACATAGATAGAATTTCAATTGATGAGGACAAGGGCTTAGGTTATATTTACCTAAAGAATATAAACCAATTTAATGAAAAACTAAGAGGAAAAAGGACCATAACCTCAGGCTGTGGAAAGGGGACTCTATTTTATAATGTATTAGATTCCTTCAAGTCTAAGAAAATAGAAAAACCCTTAGCTATAGAAGTGGATAGGATTAAGGAGCTTATAAGGGAATTTAATAAAAAATCGGAGCTCTTCCTAAATACAGGTGGAGTCCACAGCTGTGCTTTATGTAGTAAAGATGATATAATTCTATTTGAAGAAGATATAGGAAGGCATAATGCCCTAGATAAGATATTTGGAAAAGCCCTATTAGAGGGAATTGAAACCAAGGATAAGATAATTCTAACCAGCGGAAGGATATCCTCTGAAATCCTTATAAAATCTGCTAAAAGGCAGGTTCCAGTAATAGTATCCCGCTCAGCCCCCACCAGTTTATCGGTGGACTTGGCAGAGGAATTAGGAATCACCCTTATAGGATTTGCCAGAGGACAAAAAATGAATATCTACACAAATTTTCTGAGCTTGATTTTCTAAGGCTTAGGCTATGAAAATTAAGCCGATGGGTATGAGGAGAAATCCTTATGCCTCCCGTATTTGGAAAGGAAAATGGTAAGTTTAGCTATATTCATATGGCTTTATAGTCCTTTCCAAGGACTTTTTCTTTTTTAAAAGTTTTAGAACTCAAAAAATACAAAGAGGAGATGATTCCAATGAAAAGGATATTAGCACTAACCTTAAGTATTTTACTTATCTTTACTGTGCTAGTAGGCTGTACACCCAAGGATGAGGGTCAAGATGTAGGTGAAGTTGAGGAAAATGTAGACAGAGTGGAAGAAAATGATGTGGTAGAAAATGGTGTAGAAGAAGAAACAGGTGGTAGGATTATATTGGCTACCACTACTAGTACCCAAGATAGTGGACTATTAGACTACATATTGCCAATATTTGAAGAGGAGACTGGCATAGAGGTGGATGTAATAGCCGTTGGTACAGGAAAGGCCTTGCAAATGGGAAGAGATGGGGATGCAGACATTCTTTTAGTTCATGCTAAGGAATCTGAGGAAGAGTTTGTAGCGGAAGGATATGGAAAGGTAAGGAAGGATGTAATGTATAATGACTTTATCCTTGTAGGTCCTAAGGAAGATCCTTTAAACCTAAAGGAGAACTCACCAAATGATATTTTAGAAGGCCTAAAGACCATTGCTAAAAATGAATATACCTTCATTTCCAGGGGAGACGATTCAGGAACCCATAAGAAAGAGCTTTCCATATGGAAGGAAGCCCAAATAGAACCAGCAGGAGAATGGTATCTGGAGGCTGGCTCCGGTATGGGAGATGTGTTAAAGATTAGCGATGAAAAACAAGCTTACACCATTAGTGATAGGGCAACCTACTTAAGCATGAGAGATACTCTAGATTTAGACATAATAATAGAAGGTGATGAGAATCTATTCAACCAATACGGTATAATACCTGTAAATCCAGAGAAATTCGATGATGAAGTAAAGGAAAGAATCAACGAAGAAGGTGCAGAAAGGTTTATGGATTGGCTGTTATCTCCTGATACCCAGCTGTTAATAGGAGAATATGGAGTTGAAGAATACGGAATGCCATTATTTGTGCCAAATGCAAAACTTGACTAATAGGAATAGTAAGCTGCATATTAAATTTATGATATGCAGCTTATGTTTTAGGTGGTGAATTATGTGGATTACATACAGGAAGGTTTTAAGGAAGCTTTAAAACTACTTATAGGGTTTGATAAGGAAGTATATGGCATAATATCCCTATCCTTAATCGTTTCGACTACAGCTACTATAATAGCATCCTTTCTTTGCATTCCCCTTGGAATTCATCTAGGCTTGAAGGAATTTAAGGGTAAAAGGGCCTTTTCTCGAATACTATATACCTTTATGAGCATTCCTTCTGTCATTGTAGGCTTAGTAGTTGCCATTTTGCTTTCAAGAAGGGGGCCTTTTGGAAAGTTTGACCTTCTTTATACTCCTAAGGCTATGATTATAGCTCAAACATTATTGGTAACCCCATTGATTTTAGGCCTTACCTACAGCCTTTCTAAAAATAGGGGAAAGGAGATAGAAAGGATAGGCCAAACCTTAGGAGGGAATAAACTAGATATTATAATACTGATAATTAAAGAGCTTAAATTGGATTTAATGGTCAATATAGTAACTGCCTTTTCTAGGGCCATATCTGAAGTTGGAGCAGTTATGATAGTAGGGGGTAACATCAGGAATAGAACCAGAGTTATTACCACTACCATATCCATGATGAACTCCATGGGAGATTATCCTATGGCCATAGCCTTAGGCATAGTTTTACTCATAATTTCCTTTGGAATTAATAGTTTAATCTATTCTTATAGTGGGGATGATTAGTATGGAAATAAGTATTCACAATTTAAAAAAATACTATGGGGAAAAACTAGTTTTAGACATAGAAGAATTAAAAATCAAAAGAGGAAGGATTACAGGCCTAATAGGGCCTAATGGTTCTGGTAAATCCACTTTACTAAACATCATATCCGGCCTAGATAGGGAGTTTTTAGGCACTGTAAAATACGATGGAAAGCTTTTAGATAAGGACAGCTATAAGAAGATGACCTTAGTATTCCAAAAGCCCTACCTATTCAGAAGGAAGGTATATGAAAACATAGAATATCCTCTTAAGGTGAGGGGAGTAAATAGGGATGAAAGGCGAGAAAGGGTAAAGAACATAATGGAAAGGTTAGAAATAGAAGGATTAAAGGACAAGAAAGGCCATCTCTTATCAGGAGGGGAATCTCAAAAGGTAAGCTTAGCTAGGGCCTTAGTATTTAATCCGGAATTACTATTATTAGACGAACCTACATCCAACATAGACCCAGAATCGGTAAAAGTTATGGAAAGGGAAATACTAAGGTTTAATGAGGAAACCAATGGGACGGTAATAATCGTCACCCATAATATGGAGCAATCGGAAAGGTTATGCCATGATATTATCCATTTGGAAAGGTAGGTCATTAAATATGGATTTTTTTGATGTAGTCTCGGTTAAAGAGGCAATAAATAGATTGATGGAAGCTTTTAAGGAGTATGAATTTAAGGCAGAAGAGGTATCCATTTTGGAAGCAACCAACAGGATTTTAGCAGAGGACATTTATTCCCATATAGATGTGCCAGAGTTTAATCGCTCTACCGTAGATGGCTATGCCATCAAATCCAAAGATAGCCAAGGGGCCAGCGAGTCGGTGCCAAGCCTCTTTAATATATTGGGAGAAGTGAGGATGGGAGAGGCTGCTGAAAAGGAAATAAAATCTGGAGAGACCATGTATGTTCCAACAGGCGGGATGATTCCCCAAGGTGCCGATGGAATGGTAATGGTGGAATATACGGAAAAGTTAGATGAAGAAAATTTAATGGTGTATAAACCCATCGCCTTTAATGAAAATATAATCTTAAAGGGAGACGATATAAGGAAGGGGGAAAGGGCCCTTAAAAGGGGAAAAAGGCTAACTCCTGAAGCAATAGGGGTGTTAGCTGCTTTAGGCATATCTAGGGTTAAGGTATATAAAAAGCCTAAATTCTATATAATTTCTACGGGAGATGAGATAATAGATTTAGATGAAGAATTAGAATTAGGTAAGATTAGGGATATTAATAGCTATACCCTTTATTCTGCCATAGTTAAACTAGGAGGAGAAATAACTGGAAAGGCAATTGTAAAGGATGATTATGAACTATTAAGGCAACAAGTGGAAAAAGGGTTAGACATATCCGATATTGTCCTTATATCTGGAGGAAGCTCTGTAGGCGCTAGAGATTATACGGCAAGGGTAATCGATTCCTTTGAGGGCAGGGGAGTATTTGTCCATGGCATTTCCATAAAACCAGGCAAGCCTACCATTTTAGGAGAAGGTAAGGGGAAACTGATAGTAGGTCTACCAGGCCATCCCGTATCCTCTATCATAGTATTTGGAGCCATTGTAGAGGAGTTTATCTATAAAAAGATGGAAGTTCATAACCACAAATTAAAAACCAAAGCCATAATGGACTTTAACTTCCCATCATCACCAGGCCAGCAAACTTATCAAATGGTAAAATTGGAAGAAAGAGATGGCAAAACATACGCTAGCCCTAGCTTCGGAAAATCCGGCATGATAACCTTATTATCAAACTCCGACGGCTATATAATAATTAAACCCCATGAGGAAGGGATATATAAGGGAGAGGAAAGGGAAGTCTACTTGCTATAGGTAACCTAGGACAATTGTGAATTTTAAATTGTGAATGGAATATGGCTGTCAATTGTTAATTGAATAAAGGTGGTGTTTATCAAGGTGAACAATAAGAGGAATATCTATATAGATAATATAGATGTGGATGTGGCTAAAAAAGAATACTTGGACAAATTGAATATAAAAGCCCAATGGGAGGAAATAGATGTAGTAAACTCTTTAGGCAGGGTAACTTTTGAGGCTGTATATGCCAGGCTATCCTCTCCAAATTATAATGCTGCA
>Ga0209537_1005099_pt1 | contig 10660 bp, 12 predicted proteins | sample BioPla4DNA1_FD_187698 | JGI IMG/M metagenome (GOLD analysis project Ga0209537, IMG submission 187698) | Biogas fermentation microbial communities from Germany - Plant 4 DNA1 (SPAdes) (version 2) | ecosystem: Engineered > Bioreactor > Anaerobic > Digestate | place: Bielefeld, North...
AACTCATTCAGCCTTTACCCTGATCTTATCACATTATAATATTATTTAAAGCATAATGAATAAGTATATCTATCTTCTACAACCTGTCTTCCTGTCTATTGGATACCCCACCTGTCACTGGTGCCAAGTTTGTAATTAACAGCAATTTTAACATATTTTAAAACGACTTATTTTCAAGGACTGAAGCCGTTTTTATAGATATTCTATCTCAAACGTTATCGTATTATCTATGCGATTGTAATAAATTTTCTTAACTATTGTCTTAAGTAGTTGGTTTTTTTCCTCATCTGTAATAGCATTGTGCCAATTTTGTTTAAATTTTTCTATTAATTTTTCTAGTTCTTCGTCTGTATATGCTGTAAATCGTATATTTTCAAGCCCCATTATTTCTTTACGAAGTTTTGTAATTTTAGGTTGTCTTCTACGCTTTGCATCCATAAAGTCCTCATCTGTATAAATACCTTCTTCAAACTTTTCTCTTGCACGTTTTAGTGCTTTTTCGTGTTTTTCCAGTTCTGCTTGTTTGCCCTTAATTTGCATCTCAATGTTTTTCTTTTCTTCTATGTTTTGATTAATTTGTTTAAGTCTTTCTTTATCAAGATAACTATTTATAATAGTGTTATATAAACTTTCATAAAACTCTTCTGTCATCTTAATACCACGTTGTGGGCATTTAACTCCTTGAGGGGTGTGATAATAACATTTTGTATAATCGTATATTCTGCCTGTTCTGGCTTCTTTTCGTCCACGAGAATACGCCATTAATCTCCCACAAAGTTTGCAAGTGAGTAATCCGCTAGTCGGATATACGCCATGTCTCGCACGGCGAGGGATTTTACTGTTTCGGCTCATTATTTCTAATATGGCTGTATGTTCTTCTTCTGTCTTTGTTTTTTCGTAATCTCCATATCCGACAATCCATTCATCTTCATTTCTTCTTACCACTTCCCTTTCTCCAGTCAAAGGTTTTCTCTTCCATTCGAACTTGCCGAATATAATTTTTCCCATGTGAAACTCGTGAATCAGAAGCCGTTGAACGGCAGTTGAACTCCATGCCTTTCCACCAGGGCTTAAAATATTTTCTCTGTTTAATTGAAATGCAATCCGTTCTGTTCCCATTCCGCCTAGATACATCTGTTTTATCCTTTGGTAAACAGCATTTTTTTCTTTATTTACGACAATATCAAAATCTATCTTTACTCTGCCCTTTTCATCTTGCGATATTTTTCTTATCTTTTCATACGGAAATGGCGGAGCCCCGTTAGTTAATCTCCCTTGTTTGACGCCCTGAATTTTACCCCATTTAAAGCGTGATTTTATAAGACTTAATTCGTTGCTACTCATTACTCCTTCGATTCCAAGTAACAGAGCATCGCTGGAATCAGACAAGTCATAACTTCTTTCTGGTGTAAGAAGATATGTATTAGCATATTTCAGTACACTTGTGATTAATCCGAAATCCCTGCTGCCTCCACGACTAAGTCTGTCTGGATGAACCACTAAGATTCCATCATATTTGTATTTTTCTATCTCTTGTAAAAGTTGCTGTATAATTGGTCTATCTTTTAAAGTTTCACCGGTAATAAATTCTTCCTCATACACATCATATTGCCAACCATTTTTTTCTGCGTATTCTTCTAACCTTGTACGATGTTTCCAGAGTGTATCTTCAGTATCGCCATTCTCATCACGAGATTTTCTAAGATAAATAGCAACTTTCTTAACTTTTGTTAAGTCTGCCGCCATAACATCAACCCTTTCTGACAAGTTATAACTATCCTATTGTGAGTATAACATATATTCAAAAACATAAAGTTCTGGCTTTATATCTTAACCACCATAGTAAAAAGGTGAAGTGGCAAACAGAACATTTTTTAAAGATGTTTTTAATAATTGATAAAATACTTGAAAAATAAATGAATGATTTAGTACTTTATAATTGCCTCCTTAGAATAACAAAAACATACCGGTATTCATTGAGGAAAGAGGTATTGCCTAGCCTCTTTCCAACGAAGGAAATTTAATTAATTGGAGCCCTATTTTCTATAGGGCTTTTTTTATTACTATAAAATCTGGCGTTGCATTTTTCCTTTAAGAGCGCTAAAGTAATCTTAATTACATTACGCACTCTTTATATAAATTAGAGTAATTATTAAGGTTATCATGGTATATGTAGCAAGAATAATTTTGATGATTGGATTTAGAACAATGACCTGGAAACTAGCGATAGCAATATTTGAAAGTAGTAATATATAAATATACCGCTTAGTTCGTTCTTTCAATTTTTATCATTCCTTTCCTACATCTATTTTATATTTTACTCCCTGATTGTATTTAGGACCAGATTTTTTTCAAAATTGACGTTATACTTATAAAATGAAATAGGAGGGATGATAATGGAATATATAGAGTTTGCAAATCGGATGATTCAGGATTTAAAAAGAGAATTTGAAGAAGTTAGACTGGATGAAAGAGAAAGAATATACATTGGTAGCAAGTTTACCAATGCTTCTTTGCCGTTATCAGTAATGTATCGAGAATGCCAAAAAGTAGGATATAAGAAAAATTTACAAAACTACATAAAAATAATTTCCGATATTCTAAATTGTTATAAATTCAAGTTGAATTTAAACAACACTTTTCCATTTATAAAATCCAAGGATTTTGGAGTAGATACTAATCATAATTTTATAAAGGAAGATTTATTTTGCAATTTGTCACTATTTTATGTGGTTGATATGGGAGAAGTTTTTAGATTTGTGCTTTATGATGATTTAGAAAATGCGAACATAGATTTAAAAGTATTAAAAAATGAAAGCATGAAAAACCTAAATAAAATTATAAACCTTCTTAGTAGACTCGATGACAAACATCATATTTATTCCCTGCGCTTTAATTCCGATTTTGGAGCAACTCTATTTCTTACAGAACATATACAGCAACAAATTAGAAAAAAGATAGGAAAAGATATAATATTCTGTATGCCATCATGTAATAGTTTTATTTGTACATCATATGATGAACGTACTTTAAATACTAATCTATATATATTGCGTCAATTAATAAATGAAGATGAGGATATAAACAAGATATCAGAAAAAATATACAGAAGAGATGCACATGGGAACTATTCGATTGTTAATTAGTAATAGTTGTATTTTTAAAGATTTATCCTCTAAAAAAACATTTACAAACATCTTTGAAGAAAGTATAATAATATGGGAATGTAGTTGGTAAATATGGATTTTTTTAAGGATAAATGGTTTTGACGGAGCCATTTATTCTTTTTTTATGCAAGTTTGCTATATATATTTTTAGCAACTTGGGGAAGCAAAAAATAGAGTGCTAATTATTACTTAAAACGTTATGATAAGGGGCTGCGCAACTTCGCAACATACGTTATACTAATAACATAGAAAAGTTTTACAGGAGTGAAGATATGATGAATAAAAAGAATTTTATCTTATCAAATATTTTCCCCATCATTGCAGGATATGGAGTATTCTATATTTTGCTCACTATTATGAAGCAATTTCCTGTAGTGGGTCAGGAAGTATTAAAATTATGGTTTATACCATTTTCTGTGTTAACTGTTTATATAATCTACTCAATCCGCAAAGATTATAAATTATTAAAGCAAGACGGAATATAGTTACTATAAAGAAAAAGTGCTTCTGGTAGAAGTACTTTTTCTTTGTTTAGACTTCATAATAATTATGCATAATTAAAGCAAGGTCGCAACTTCTCGCATTGTGAAATCACAGTATGAGAAGTTGCGACCTTTTTGTTTTATAAAGTGATAAATTATTATTGTGAGGAGGTGAGAGATATTATGGATTTTTTGGGAGATAGAATTAGATATTTAAGAGAAAGTGCAGAGTTAAAACAGAAAGATATGGCTCTCGAGTTTTCGTTAAATGAAAATACGTGGAGTCAGTATGAAACTAATAAAAGAACCCCAGACATAGATACAATTAAAAAAATTGCAGAGTACTTTAATGTTTCTATTGAGTATTTAATGGGGTTAACGGACGTGCAGTACAACCCTAAAGAAAAAGAATTTAGAGAAATGGTACATATTTATCATTCACTTTCAAAAGAAGAGAAAAGAGAACTGATTAAAGAATTGAAGGAAAAACATGCAAGGAAAAGGAGGTGATTAGATTGTTTTTGGAACTCCAAAGAAGTGAAAACAAGCAGTTGTACAGAGAGATGCTGTATGCAGTAGGGGCACTGTCAAGACTTTCAAGTGAAAGTTCAATTCCATACCTTGGTTATAGAGAAGTAGAAAATATTTTCTGTTTGGCATTCGGAGCGGAAAATTTATCAAGGTCTGACTGTTCGGCAGATGCCTCTAAAGATAGAATCGGAATAGGAATAAAGACATTTCTAAATGGAAATGGCAGAACACTTCAGAAGATTGCTGAATTTAATAGAGACAGCAGTTTATTTAGAGGGAAAACACCTAGAGAAATAGTTCATATAGTATCGAATTTAAGAAATGAGAGAATTAGAGCAACCAAAAGAATTCACGGACTAGATGAATTGATATACCACTGTGTAGTAAGAGAAGAAGGGAAAATTAAGGTTTTTGAATGTCCGATGGATGAAATAGATTTAAAAGGAATAAAAAACATAAATGCTGGAACGAAAAACATTATTACTTTTGAAGATGGGAAAAATGAGTACAGTATTAATTTATCAAAGAGTACCCTTTATAAGAGATTTATTACTGAAAATGTTCTTTTAGATATTGACGTAAATATAATTGAGAATCCCTTTGAGGTATTAAGTAATCTTATTAAAGAATCTGCTGGCATACTGAGATTTGCTCCAATAATAAAAGAAAAGGAACATGTTTTTCTGCCGTTGTTTTCTGATAGAGGTGGCAGACATGTACCAGAAAGAAGTGGGCTAAATCAGTGGAATGCAAAAGGCAGACCAAGAGACCCCAATGAAATATATATACCAATACCTGCCTGGATTCATAAAAAATTCCCTCATTTCTTCCCGTCTAGAGAGCAACCATTTAATTTGCTTCTTCCCAATGGTGAGGTGCTCAGTGCCAAGGTTTGTCAAGACGGAGGAAAAGCCCTAATGTCAAATCCAAATTTGGCGCTAGGCAAGTGGCTGTTGAGAACTGTAATGAATTTAAAAGAAGGAGAACTTCTAACATACAGCAGACTAGAAGAATTAGGTTTAGATTCTGTAGTAGTATATAAGGAAAATGAGCAATTATATTCAATAAACTTTACTGAAATTGGCTCGTATGATGACTTCTACGAAGAAAATAAATAATAGATAGTAATAAAGTCCTACTGCAAAAGGACCTTTTTTTTTATAAAAATATGCAGCGGCGCGCTGCTTTTTATTCTAAGTTGTGTTATACTAATTAAAAAGAAAATACTATCAGCATAGGGAGTGGTTACATGAAAAGAAATTATAAAGTAGCAAGTATGTTTGCAGGTATTGGCGGAATTTGTTTAGGATTTAAAAGAGCAGGTGCTGATATTGTATGGGCTAATGAAATTGACAAATTTGCTTGTATTACATATAGGGAGAATTTTGGAAGCGACTATCTTGTTGAAGGGGACATACGAGATATTAGCGCAGAGGCTATACCCGATTTCGACATTCTTACATCAGGTTTCCCGTGTCAGGCATTCAGCATCGCAGGATATCAAAAAGGATTCAAAGATGAAAGAGGCCATTTATTTTTTGAAACACTGCGCATACTTGAAGGGAAAAGACCAAGAGCATTCCTTATAGAGAATGTAAAAAATCTTGTGTCTCATGACAGCGGAAAAACATTTAGAATAATATATGATGCTTTAAAAGATGCAAGGTATCATATAAGGTATCAGGTTATGAATTCTATGGAGTATGGAAACGTGCCTCAAAATAGAGAGCGCATCTATATAGTCGGGTTTATAAATAAAGAAGAATGCAATAAATTTTATTTTCCAGAGCCTATTCCCCTTACAAAGACTATAGATGATATTATCAATAAAGCAGTTAAACAAAACGACAAATATTATTATGACAGCAGTTCAAAATATTACGATATGCTTAACGAAAGCATGACTAAAGAAGATACAATATACCAGTTGAGAAGAGTATATGTAAGAGAAAATAAAAGTAATGTGTGTCCTACACTGACTGCTAATATGGGTACCGGGGGGCATAATGTTCCATTAATTAGAGATAAATATGGAATAAGAAAACTTACACCAAGAGAATGTCTGCTGTTCCAGGGGTTCCCAGAAAGTTTTAGGATTCCTGAAAGTGTAAGTAATGCCCAGTTGTATAAGCAGGCAGGCAACTCTGTTACGGTACCAGTCATAGAAAGAATTGCGTCAAATATGATTTCAATCATGAGAGATTGGGATAGTAAAAGTGAACCTGCACATAAGAAAGAAGGTTTAGATGGCACAGCGATTGCTTTGTAGTTAGGATGAGATTTGTATGGAATATAAGACAGTTGAAGGTTTTCAAAAATATATTTTCGCTTGGTATTCGGGAAATGGCAGAACATTTCCTTGGAGGAATACCTTTGATGCATATAAGGTATTAGTTTCAGAGATACTTTTACAGCAGACAAATGTTGAAAAAGTTATAAATCCTTATAATACTATAGTCAAAAAATATAAATCTGTTTGGGAACTTGCTGATGCCGACATAATATTTCTTAAAGATTTATTTAAAGACTTAGGTTTGTTTTACAGAGCGGATAGGCTTATCAGTATTTCGAGACAGATTATTGAGATGTATAATGGGATAATTCCAGACAAAAGGAAAGACTTATTAGCAATTAAAGGCATTGGAAATTACACAGCCAATGCAATTCTGTGTTTTGGCTACAATAAACCCTTTGCTATTGTAGATACAAATGTAATTAGGGTATTTGACAGATTTTTTGGCTTTAAATCTTCCAGTAAACGTCCGCATACAGATAAAAGAGTGTGGGAGTTTGCCCAGATGCTTATTCCAGCGGATAATTATGTTGATTACAATTATGGACTTTTGGATTTCGCTGCAGTTGTATGCAGGTCAAGAAAACCTATGTGCAGTAACTGCTTTATATATGATATGTGCTGTTATAATTTAAAAAACAACACATCAGATAGCAGCAAAAAACCTATCAATAAATGAAATGCAAACACCGCAATTATTAGAGATAAAGAGAAGTGAATTAGAACTACTTCTCTTTATCTCTGCAAATTTTAAAAAAAGGACCTTACAACTTGGACAAATTGCGCTAAATTAAAGTTTAAGAGGCGCTTATACATTATAATTTTGCTTAGTAATGTCTAACATTTTGTCTAATTTTAGCAATAATCCTGCTAATCGAGACATACTAAGGCTTATGAAGTATTTAGAGTTGGACATTATGAATATATTGTCCAAGTTTGGGAGGATTAAATGGATACCACAATAAAATATTTTACCCAGAATGAGTTAAAAAGATTACTTAATACAATTAAAAATTCTAGTGATAAACATGCACTCCGCAACTTGTGTATTTTTCGAGTAGCATATAGATGCGGACTTCGTGCAACAGAAGTTGGACTATTAAAATTAGAATACTACAATAAATCCAAAGGAGAATTATACTGTAAGCGATTAAAAGGCAGTTGGAATACTACAATTGCCCTAGACAAAAAAACTGCTAAAGTTTTGAATAGGTATATAAAAGAATATGGAATAAAAGAAGAGTCGAAAACACTTTTTGAAAGCCAAGAACAGAAACCTATATCCAGAAAAACATTAGACTATTTAATGAAGCAGTACTGCAAAATGGCGAATATAAAAGATAAAAACAAGTGGCATTTTCACTGTTTGAAGCACTCTACCGCAGTACATCTGGCAGAATCTGGCCTTGACATAAAAGAAGTTCAATTCTGGTTAGGACATAAATCTGTAAACTCTACTTTATGCTATTTTCAGTTTACTACCCAACAGCAAAAAATGATGCTGAAAAAATTAGAAAGACACAGTATGCTTGTGTAAGAAGTATAAGCACGAATAGGCCATATGTATTTTCATAAAAAGAAAATACACATGACCTTGTGTTGTTGGTATTAAATTAATTTAACACGTGTTAAAGGTTATATATTGGTTATAGAAGAAAAGATTTATTCTGGTTATTGGTTGTGAATAGGGACTAATTTTATGCATGATATATAAGTCTTATACCCTACCCTCCGCCATCCTCCAAATAAAATGCTGGAGGATTAAATACAGAAGATGCTGTTATATACTTTATATAATTACATATTTGCTGGCTTAAATATTTTTTTATCAGATTAATTATTAGTAGTAATAATAATTTAAAAAGAAGAAACATAAAATTCACTTTGTCTGGTTCTCTAAAATTGCTAAAATCTATTCTTTTACTAACTCTTTCTGGAAGATAAACAGCGTTAATACCTTTTTGCTTTAATATTCTTATATAATTTTTTTGGGTTTTTTGAGGGTGTTTCGCATCTATAAAATCTTTAGACATCTCATTATAGTCATGAACAAATTCCATGAGGTTGCTTGCTTTTATTTTTCCGAACTCATTTTCAATTTTTTGTATCAGTTCGTGTTTATACAGGAAATGATTATTAAGATTAGCCTTTTTAACTGCATCCCAAATCAAGTTTTCACAAAACTGTTTTGTTAAGACATCTTTTACTGTTCTATTATTTTTATAGTTGCGTCTTAAATACGCCTTTTTTACTTGGTATTCAAATCGCAAAACATTCTTTATTTTACTTAGTATAGCAAAATCTGCATCCGACACAGAAGATGGACTACTAATAGCCCTAGATTTTATTTCATCAAATTTAGAATAGATATTTAAAGCATAACTTCCGTTTCTCGCTTGTATGCCTGTCGAAAAAATATTTTTTTTTAATCTCAGGTACTGCATTTTTTTAAAACACTTTAAATATGTTAATTTATCCTTTTCATTATCCATATAATAGTGGACAAATAGGTGAATTTCTGTACATATCCAATTTTGAAAGGAAGAAATATTTGTATTTGGAAAAAGTGCTTTAATTTTGCGGTCAATTAGTTTTATAATTAAGTCTGCATTATCAAGATTATAAGGCTTGGCATTTGTCCCATAGTAAAATTTAGGAACAGAAAATTTAATTAATAGTATTCCTTGTGGGAAATACCAAAATAGAAGATGTCCGTTCTTTTTAAAATATGAAGTAGTACCATCTTTTTTATTGACCCATTTTTTCCATTCATTTTGCAGAAGATAATTTATATCAATATATGTACAAGTATATGCACGAAGCGAATCCACGGATACAGATGCCATGTATTCACCTCCTTCCCCGAAACCTTTCAATGGAGTTGGAGGTCATTTTACATGGCAAATATAAGAATTCAAATTTTTAGGCGAAAAATTTTAATTCCAAGGTTTAAAATTATTATTAGACTTTAAAAGGTTAAAAACTAATGCGATTTTAGAATCGCTCCTCTAAATAGATAGTATAAAAAGAATATACTATCGGAAACGGATTTAATTTGTATGCTTTTGATATAGAAACATAGGTAAAACATTTTATAAGTGTTAGAAACCATTTTATTTGTTTTAATATACTAAGAAACGGTTTTCTCTCCTGATAAGAAATCTTTTTGGAATATCTATTTATAAAAGAAAATGAGGTGGGATGATTTTGAGTGAAAATAAAAAAGAAAAAACACAAAAAGGACAGCAGAAAGAAATTGAAAAATTAATGGACACAATTATAAAACAGAACAAAGATGCTTTTAAGGAGTTAGCCAAAAAATAAGGGGTTGCAATATGCAACCCTTTGTTCTTTATGATTTTTTTGCAAATGGGTAAGACAACTCAAAACTTTTTTGATTATTTTCTAAAAATATAGAAAAAGTTTTTAAAAATTTGTAAAAGTATAAAGTTCCCTTACCCACCAATCTATATTTTACTTCTAAATCCTCCAAAAAATTACATGTGTTATGCTATAAGCGGGTGGTACAACACAGAAGAATTGGAGGTGCTTACTGGATGGAAAAAATCAAGTATGTTGTTCGTGAGTTAAATAAACCATCCAGCATAGCGCTGTCCAATTTGAGCCAGGTAGTTTATAATATGATGACTGCCCAGGACACTTATAGTGCTACTGATACAAATACAGATGCAAAAAGTGCAGGCACTATTACGAAATTGAACAGTGCTGGTGAGATGGAAAAAACAGCATAAGAACTAACTCCATGCAAAAAGGCTACTATTAAATCCGGTAGCCTTTTATACTTAGTAAATTTGGATATACTATAATTTATAAGAATAATTTTGAGTATAAAGGAGGTGGTGCCATGACAGCGAATAAAAAACAAATACCCAACAGATTGATTTCTGAAAAATCCCCATATTTATTGCAACATGCCTTTAACCCTGTGCAGTGGTATCCGTGGGGACAGGAAGCCTTTGAAAAGGCAAAGCGGGAGGATAAACCCGTTTTTCTATCTGTTGGGTATAGTTAGATTTTGCTGTTAATTACGCACTTGCCATTGGTGCCATGTGATGGAAAGGGAAAGTTTTGAGGATAAAGAGGTGGCAGAGCTTCTCAATGAGTATTTTGTACCCGTTAAAGTGGACCGGGAGGAGCGCCCGGACATCGATCATGTGTATATGACC
>Ga0209537_1005100_pt1 | contig 10658 bp, 13 predicted proteins | sample BioPla4DNA1_FD_187698 | JGI IMG/M metagenome (GOLD analysis project Ga0209537, IMG submission 187698) | Biogas fermentation microbial communities from Germany - Plant 4 DNA1 (SPAdes) (version 2) | ecosystem: Engineered > Bioreactor > Anaerobic > Digestate | place: Bielefeld, North...
AATGTAGATGAATAGTTAATAGCGATAAAATAGAGAGTGCACACCAGTACACTCTCTATTTTTTTATTATCTATTTATTCTATTTACCTATATATTTAAAAAATTCTTTAATAAAACAAATATACATTCTGCTAATTGATCTTCATTATCACTCTTATTAAATTCAGATGAATTAATCAAAGAATCTAAATCATTGATCACTCTTTTAAAGCTATCATTAACTAACCCTAGTGAATTTAATGTTCTTTCTCTAATTGTTTCTGTTAAACTCCGATCATTCAGAGCTTCATTTTTAAGTTTACGTAAATCATCAAGTGATTCAACAGCTTTTCGTTTAATTAATACTAATTTTTCAGCAACATTAGGAACTTGAATATCTTTGTCTATAATATAATTTTTTATATTAGTCTTAATATCATATTCTCCAGCTTTTAAATTCTTCCAAAATTTTTCTTTTAATCTTAGCATTGGTATATTTAAAATCGATGCACAAAAATCGAAGAATTTAGCAGTTATACCAGGAACAAACTCATCATTTATCTTAACACCTTTAGTTGCTAATTCCATATAATACCAGTTCTTTTTATTTTCCTTAGTAAAAGCTTCCTTATCAACTAATTTAATCATTTTACCAGTATCTAAATTTCTCAGTACCAGACCTTCTTGTTCTGAACCACCTATTTCAAAATCGACATTTTTAAGTATACTTTCTATCATTTTGTTTTTAATATTAAGCTTACGTTTAAGAGCTTCTTTTTGAGCTTTCTCTCTAGCTTCTTTCAATAATTTTTTCTTGGCTTCTCGATATTGAGGTTGCTCAATTATCTTAATTTTATTTAAATTAATACCCATAACTTCTAAATTAGTAAGTTGTGGTATTAGATCATTCTTCGAATTAAGCCAATCTTTGAGTGATTCTAAATCCTTAGTAAAATCAATTCTTTCACTTAATTTCTCTAAAACACCAGGCTTCGCAAATCTCCAAGTCTCTCTTTGTACTTTACTATCTATATTCTCGGTTTCCCAATTATAGAAATAAACAGTATTATTTATTTCAACTTCTAACTGCCTTAATTCTTCTACTAAATTACCAAGTAGTTTTTCAGCTTCTTCGCCAGATTTACCAGTTATAAATCGTAAAAAAGCTAGATAATTGTGTTTTAAATTATATCTGATCGTATTAGGCTGATCACCATATAATACCTCAATGTCGATTGCATCACCAACATCTAAGTATTTATCAATTATATCTTCAACTTCTGGTACCTCTAAAGCAGTACATGCACCCCTCAAAGCATTATATATTGGAGTCTTTGGAAGATCATCAGCTGTGAAGGTTTCCATCTGTCCTTTAGCTAATCTTGCAAAAGCTATTCCGTCATCAGTTTTAAGAACTGACATGTTAAATGTACCATCCAACTTTTGAATAGCTAAAATTTTTTCATTATAAAAATCTTCAAGCCATTCGACAAATTCTTCTGCATCTAAATCTTCAATATGTGGTATACCACCTTCTACTACAGAAGCTTTTATTGCAATACCCTTTGTTCGCATTGCTTCTCTTAAACTGTTAAATATATCTAATAATGTATCTTCATCAACTTCTTCAGGCATTAATTCTTTAAACTCTTCAAAATCATTATTTTTAACAGCATTTCTTACTCTAGTAGCTGAAGCACTCTTAGTTGGATCAGTATCTGAAGTATTTCTTTCTAAATACACTACTTTAATACCCATAGATTCTAAATTTTGTTGCAAATAAGAATTTAATCTGTCAGCACCACAATATACGTATTTAATATCAATACTGTGTTCTTCTTTAAGCAATTTAACTAAGTCCGGTATATAAGCTGATGGTACTTGAATAATACCAGCTCTAATATTTAATATTTTAAGAATCTTTTCTATCATTTCTTTTCTTTCTTCAAATGAAAAAGGATTTTTCTCTAAATCCTTACTCGATTTTTTTCCTACTACAACTGCAATAATTATAGGTTTATCAGGGTGGTCTAAATGTGCTCTTCTTATCAATTCTGTATGACCACGGTGAAAGCCAGAAAACCTTCCTATTATTAAAACTCCATCTTTTGACATTATGTCACATCCTTAGTTAGTAACAAGATAAATAGTTAAACCACCAACTATAGCTTTATCAGTCGAATCATCAAGCTGACTAAAAGCATACGCACCTAATCCTACTGTTAATATCTTCTCCCAAACACTTTTAGTTTTTAATGAATTAACTTCATCTTTTTTTATATTGTATAATGATTCCCAATTTTGTATATTATTATCTTTATAACTAATTATTTGATCTTTAAGCACTAATGTTTCTTTAAGTACTTGTATGCGATTATTTTGAATCTCATCTTTTTGTTCAGTTAATTTAATATATTGGTCTAAAGTTTCTTTATAATATTTAGCTTCTTCTTGAGCTAATTCTAAAAGCTTATCATTCTCTACTAATTTATCAAATATATCATTTCGTACAGCAGTATAACCATTACCCAAATCATACGCAACTGGTTGCGCATAGCTACATCTTGTGATAATAAAAAGTATTAATATCACAATTAGACTAATATTAATTTTTTTCATTACCAATTACCCCCGAAATCTATGATACAACTCAGTTAAAAATTTTATATCATTAATATCAATAAAAATACATGGTTTATCTGTCCAAACTTCACAAGATGGATACGTTTTGCTTACAAATGTCGTATATATGACGAATTTAAAACCGTTTTTCTTCGGATTAAATAAATCATCTAAAATTTTAAGTATTGTCATATTATTATTTGAGACTTTAATTTTTATAATATAACTTCCAATTTCAGGATATTGACAATCATCAAGATATTTGCTGTATACAGGTAGTATTGTTATTAAAAATTTTTTGTCAATAAGTAGTTGATCGATGCCATTAAATATACTTACAATCACCGATTTACTCTGTTTAGCGAATATATCTTTAAGTTTGTTTATATTTAAAGATTCATTAGTTTCGATATGCTTTAATAATTCATCAGTATTAATAGACATTGATATTGTTTTATTTAACAGCTCACTGTCAGTTATGAAATTATAAAAAAATGAAAGAAAAGATAAAATACTTTTGTTAACATCACTCATATTTTCTAATCCAGTTCTAGAACTTAAGTATGCAAAAGAGCGCCACAAATCATCAGCAGCTGCTACTGCTAACATAGCGTCGTTTGGCGGTATTACAATATATATTTTGCCCCCAACTCTTTCACCGTAATTTTGATAATTGCTAGCCACATAATGATCATTTGTACCAATAATACATTTATTGCGTTTCGGTATACCTCTCCAACTTGGCAGTATATTAGATATTAATCTGTTATATACATTAGAAGTTCCTTGCGATATACGTTCTCCTGGAACGAATAAAAAGGCTTCCATATCTTTATCAGAGGATCCTCTATATATAAGCGATTTACTTTTTATATTAATTTGATAATAATTATCATTAGTTTTTGTCAGATTTCGGATTAAGTTTTCTATACCTACAGAGTAATCTTTTATTTTTAATAAATCTTCTAAAGTTAAACTCTTTATACTATAAGGTTTAGATCCTGCAGCTGCTAATATTATGTTAATACGGTTTAACACATTATTAATCATGAATTATCCTAATCCTTACAATATTTTTTATTTATATAATCTATATTTTCTTCATGGGTTGAATTAACTATTTCTTGTTCTTTTTGCATAAATTCTTCTTGCTTTTTATAATATTCATCTTTAAGATCATTTATTTTCTTTTGAATTTCTTCTTGTTGTTTTTCTAATTCTTCTTCTTTTTCAGTTTTACTTTGTGCTTCCTTTTCTAGTTCTTTTAATTTTTCTTCGTTCTTTTCAATTTCAGCTAATAATCCTTCTTCTTCGGGGCTAGGTCCATAAATTTTATCTTTTATTTTTTTAAAAAGTAAATATCCTGAAACTACAAGAGCTATAACAATAACCCATTCTAAAATATTTTTTAGTATATTTAAAATTTTTTTAATTGTATTCATCTTAAGCCACCCCACAATACTTTCTAACACTAGCCAATCTATTCATCCAACCTTTATAAAATCTGCGTTGAGATGGATTGTTAGCAACTATAGCATCATAAAATGATTTTCTTATGTCACAATATACTTTTACAATGACATCTATTTCTATTGCAAATAAAGCTTGATTCAATGCTGCTATTGTAAGTGGTCCAATAGCAGCATCAACATTTAATGCAGCACCAAGTGCATTTAATGTTCTTTGAATAAATCTTGCTGCATTACCAACACCATGATTGACAGCAGCATCAAAATGAGCAAATGCTAAAGGATGGGGCATCTGATCACATTTGGCTCTTAAATAATAATTAATTTCATATATCTTTCTAACAGATTCTAAATCATTAGTTAGAGACTCTATAGTAACTGTAGATGGAACTATACCTTGTTTTATAGCAGATTTAAGAGTAGATTCTGTTATACCTCTATTAGTCTTTCCACCTTTATCAAATGGATCATTAACAAATCCACCTTCATACTTTAATACTTCATTTAAATACTCATTAGGTAATCTTGGATATTTTTTACCTTTTTCTAACAATGTGCAGACATCTCCTTGTTTAAATACTTTTATCCATTACTTTGTTCCAAGTTGATTAATGGATATACCTATTTAGAATAATATATTAATATCCTTCTTTTGGATTATCAGTATCATCTTCATCATATAATTTAATATTACTATCTGGTTTAAACTTCCAAGGTTCAATGACTTTTTCATCTACATTCTTAATTTTATTTATTTTTGCAACTTGCTCTTTAGTTCTTCCATTAGTATAGAATGCTGCAAATGTGCCAAATATACCAGCCCAGTATCCTGCAAATATAACCCATTGTTGATCAAGACTTAAAGTTGATCTATACATACTGACTGTTATAAAAAATATATGTATATTGATCCATAAAACTATTAGAAGTATAATTCTTCTGACTCCTTTATAATCTTCAATAAATGTACGTGATGATTTACCTATTTTGGGTAATACTTTCTTCAAAATAGTATTAAAAATATTATTTAACACCATTCACTACACCACTCATTAAAGCTTTTGTATTTGGTTCTATCAATTTTATATTCGAAGTTATTGTCAAATAAAAGAGTATCATAATACTTAGTCAAATCAAACATATTTATACTGCAATTTGTATTATCATAATATTTATCTAAATTTAAACTGGTATGATATCTTATACAAGAACATATATCATCTATACCATCATGCCAGTTTCTATTAGATGGTAATATTATTATCTGTTTATTACATCTCACTGCTTCTTCTAATGTGGTTGGCCATGGATCTACAAATGAAGTAGACATTGGATATACAAAATGAGTTATATTAGAAAAAAATTCGTCTTTATCAGTTGTATATATAAAAGAAGGACATTCTCTTATTTGTTCTCCAAGAATATAAATATTATCTATGTATGCTTCATTATCCTTAACAAATTGTTTAAACCATTCTTTTGTTCCTCTATATATACTATTATAATATCCAATCACTATTTTATCTTTTACATTATTATTGTTGCATTTATAATTATACATCATAGGTATACAATATTTATATCCATCTATCTCTTTATAAATTGAAAAGCCATTAGTAGCACTATTCTTCCAATAGTTGACTAAGTGTGGTCTTAAGAAATGGACTGCATTAAACATTTCTGTAAATAACTCTTTCTTTTTCTTATAGAAATAAGGTATTTGTGTAAGTACTATATTTCGTTTACATGTTTTTCTAAAGAAATCACTAATTATAATATGTCCAAGATATTTATATTTTAGATAATAAGCTACAGTTGTTGCTTTTTGACCATTATTTTGTGGATTAGTAATTATTAAGTTATACATGATTATTCATTACATAATCACAATATTGTTTTATCCCTTCAATCATAGGTACCTGAACACTATATCCTAAATATTTCTTTGCTTTTTCAGTTGAACCCCAGAATAAATCAATATCACCAAGAGCTTTTTCTTCTTTTAAGATGTAATTTGGCTTCTTATTTAAATACTTATAAAGTAATTCAACTAATTCTAGTAAATTTATTGGTGGTTCATCTACAGTTACATTGAATGCTTGTCCAAAACACTGTTCATTTTGAGTTTCCAAAGCAAGAATATTAGCATGCACTACATTATCAACATGAATATATTGTCGTCTTTGTCTACCCATATTATAAATAGTTATAGGCTCGTCATTAAGAATCTTATTGGAAAACAGTGTAACTACTGTTTTATAACCATAATACTTAATTGGTGCAAATGTATTATAATAACGTAATGCAATTGTCTCCAATCCAAAATTATCATGATATTGTTTCAGTAGTAATTCACACATATATTTACTGACACCATATAATGACGCTGGATTTGGAACTAAGTCTTCATGAGATGGTACTTCATTATCACCATAAACAGATGAAATTGAAGCAAATACAAAACGTTTAATATTATGTTTTACTGCATTTGTTAGTAGTTCCATCGTAAATGTGATATTACTATCAATATATTCTTTATATAAGTAAAAAGATTCTGCTGCTCCTACACGTGATGCTAAATGTATAATAGCATCTATATGATAGTTCTCAAATGTTTTTTCTAAAATACTATCTTCCTTATTATCATAGATCCTATTATTTACAAAATGAAAATTAGACGATTGATTGATTTCAGTAATACGTTGATATGGATTAGTACTACAGTTATCTACCCCTATTACTTCATATCCTTTTGATAATAACTTATTGACAGTAAATATACCTATTGTTCCTAAGCATCCAGTAACCATAATAGTTTTCATGATATTACCTTCATCTCCTTAGTCTATATTATATGAATCATATTTTTCTTTGATTATTCTAACACACTCATCTAAAGTCTTATTAGAAGTATCTATTACTATATCTGGATTGGATAATAATGTATAGGATACATCATATCCTGCAAGATTACTAGGATGACTTTTGTAAAGATTTTTAGAATCACGTTTCATACATACTTCCAATGGTGTAGTTAATTGTACTTTAATTATTCTCATATTATTATCAAATAGCTTATCTCTTTCTTCTGGTATACTTGCCAAAAAAGAGCATATAACAGTAAATCCCTGATTATATAATAATTTAATTAGTTCATTATTACGTCTAATATTTTCTTTTTTATCATTATTGTTGAAACCAAGATCTTTATTTATAGTATTACGTATTTCATCACCATCTAATAGTATACTATGTGGTATCAGTTGATGCAATCTTTTTGCTATGGTTGTTTTCCCTGATCCACTTAATCCTGTTATGTATATGATACATCCAGACATTTCAATATTATGCCTTCTTTATATTGTATTTTGAAATAAAATCTATATTAGTATAATTACACAACCATTCCCATTCATCATAGTTTATATATTTTGAATATATCATATCTTTGTATTCATTAAATGCTTTTAATGCCTTTTTATACAAATCATAATTATCATAACGTGATTCTGTTTTGTTAAGATGTGGTAGGGTATATGAATTAAATTTAATATCTATAAAGTTTTCTAATTTATATAGTTCTATTTCTGTATTGTTCTTTACATCTTCAAATGAGCAAAAGAACATATTTCTATCTTTATCAAATACATCTTTTGGTAAATTAGATAAAACATGATAATGTAAATATTTATGTCTATTAATATTCATAATACTATCAATATCTTTTTCAGTTATATTATCTATATCCCATTGATTAAATACTTTACCTGTAGCATAATCTTCTTCACCTGCTAAAGTTGCTAGAAAGTGACTCTTTAATACATCATAGATATTCCTGATCATAAATATCATTTTATGTTGGTAATTATGCCAATCTAGTATATGATAATCATATTTATCAGGATTTATTATAGATTTATCTAATAAATATTTTGTATTTGATAAATCTATACCATCCCAATTAGAAAGATAATCTTTTCTGTTATCATATGCATATACCATGGCTCTAATATTATGTCCTGCTTTCAATCCATTAAATTGGCTTAACAAGCCAAACAGGGAATTACTCCCTTGTTTTCACTGACCTACAAATAGAATTTTATACATCTGTATTCTCTTTAAGTAGAATATCAGCAATTTTAGGATCCATAATATCTTCTGGGGGATATAATCCCTTATCAATATACATATGCTTAATATCACTAGCTCTTACTACTTCTTCATGAATAGATTGAGATCCTGTATATATAATGTTGATACCCAGTTTACTTTCATATTGCTTACAGAATTTATAAGCATCATCATCTTTATAATAATTACCTACACTGTTCTTTCCTCTTCCAAATATAAAATATTTGAATCCATAATTCTTAAACAACATCATATTCTGTAATGCTTCTCTTGGTCCTGCCAACATTCTAGGTAATAAGGTGCATAATAATTTGATATTATATTTATCCTTAATATATTCATAGCATTGTAATCTTTTATTGAATGAATAATCATCTGGTTTCACAGATATATAAGGAAAAGAATATACTAAATTAGGAGCATATATTTCTATAATCTTTTGATGTATTCTATGTGGTGGATTTCTGCTTTGAAACACATATTCTATCTCCTTTATTTCACATTTGTTTAATAGATGATATCCTGGTACATTTCCTTGTCTTAATGCTTCTTTTCCTTTTTTACTCTTAAAAAAATCATTTCTTTTCTCAAACTCGCTAAGTAGCCAAATTGGACAAACTAAAACCAAATCAAGTTTTCGTTGCACAAGGTCGCATGATTGACTCATAATAATCGTATTATACTCTACTACTTTAACTTCCATGCTATCAGATATTTCCAACGGAGGAATTATTACAGGACATTCTTTGATGAAATCGCCTTGCATTAATTCGTCTTTTTCACTTACCGTTTCATACCATGGATACTCTTGCATGACTAAAATGCACCTGGTCCTACAATATTAGGCACAGCCTTTTCTACAGTTTTAACTTTTACTCTTACAGAGCGTTCTCTTATTGGAGGAATTCGAACTACTACATCAATTTCAAGCTCCTGTTCTGGAATTATTTTTTCGAACATTTCTGGAACTAAAGAACTTTCATTTTTTATCTTAAAATATGGCTTAATAGAAGATGGGTCTAATTCAAGAAGATAGAACAAATTGCGATAAAGTTGTTTTACAAGTGAACCTTTTACTTTCATTAAAGAAGATATTAAAATTTCCTGTAGTGCTGATTTGTCTATTTCTTCTATACCCGTGCTTGGACTGGTTATGTATTGAATCGGATAATCAAGGCATGTAGTATCTTGTACAGTTTGCGCATACATTACTCAAACCTCCTTAAAAGTTCCCCATCTATCATTTTGAAGAACCAATCATCTGTCAATTGATGCGCCTCAGCAATCCAATCAATAATTTGATTTTTGTGGCTAGGAGCGTCATAACCGATAGATTGGACTTGAGTTTCCCATATTAATGCATCCTCATCTTTTTTCTTTCCTTTTACAAATCTTAAATGCACGGCACCTTTCGGCTTTACAGAAGGAAAAGAAAATCTTAAATCAAAATCTAAAGGTAAATTACTAACTCCTGTTTCTTCAAAGAGCTTTTCGTACACTTTTATGCTTACCTTTAAATTATTCTGCAAAAAGGAGAATATATTTTCTTTTTCATAATTAAAATTAATAGCATCAATATATCGCAATAACGACCAGTTAATTTTTAAGTTATTCTCAGCATCAGGATATGCTTCAAAAAGCACACTTACTATATGATGGATTCTCTTTTCAAAATCCTCCCATACGTATCCTTCAGTATCATTTAAAGTAATGATTCCAGGACCTATCTGAATAAGCGGCCATTGATCCTTACCCTTTCGAAACCTGTGCTGAACCACATATACCGCTATTTCATCAGGCACAATTGCCGTGGGTAATTGTTCGTGGAAAGGATATTCATCTTTTACCCTGTCGTATATTCTACCAATCAATATTTTATAATGCGGGTCTATTCTCATCTGTTGCATTGCTTCTTGCAGTTCCCATCGCACTTCAAATATCGCTTCCACAAGAGGTTTATTCTTTAAAATCTTTCTCGCCATTATTTTACCTCCATATTTCCCTAGATATGCCGTTTCAAAAGCGACTGAAATCTTCCAACAAGAATCTGGTCATGATGCTAAAATCATAATGAAAAATACATTTGGTACTGTCTTTTTAATATCTATTACCCAATGTAGTGTAATATCTACGAAGTTCATCTCATAATAAATTTCTGAAATTTCACCTTAAAGATAGTCTACCCTATATATAACGGCGATAGCAATACTGTCAGAGGGCTGTTTCACGAAACGTATCCGAAAGCCAAGATAAATGAGTTAGTTTGATGCCCTAAGCTTTAGAGCAAAGCTTAATACAATTCTTTTATATCCTTCCTATGGGCATTATGTACAACGGACGTTCTTCCCTTGGAAGGCTTAAAACTTTTTTTACTTCCTCATCCCTAAAGGCTCCAACAACCACTGTGCCAAGGCCTAAAGAAACAGCTTGCAGACAAACATTTTCAGCAGCGTGCCC
>Ga0209537_1005102_pt1 | contig 10655 bp, 7 predicted proteins | sample BioPla4DNA1_FD_187698 | JGI IMG/M metagenome (GOLD analysis project Ga0209537, IMG submission 187698) | Biogas fermentation microbial communities from Germany - Plant 4 DNA1 (SPAdes) (version 2) | ecosystem: Engineered > Bioreactor > Anaerobic > Digestate | place: Bielefeld, North...
TATTAAAACCGAAATCCAGCTTATCTCAATGCTTTTTTAGCACCTTGTTTTATGCCCTTGACATCAATACCAGACACTCAACGTGGCACGAGCCGCTTGGATTGATGTCTTGGGCTGATTATTTGAACCTTACGTTTACGGGAACATATCAATGGGTTTTTAGCTGTTTTTTGAAAATCCGAGGTATACGGGAACATATCAATAATATAAAAGAAATTAAAATTTTAATCCTTGTATTTTTTAGCATTCATTGTGTACAGCATAAACAGAGCTGAAGGTAATACCCCTTCACGTAACCCGATTCGGCTGATTTCATTAAAGCCCCGTATCAACTCGTCTTCATTTTTAGGATTGCCTCGTTCTTTTTGTTCTTCCAGTTCTTTTCTTACCATTGCACAAAGTTGGTCCACCTTAAATTGAGGAATGGAATTTACTTCGTCGATAATCTTCTCTTTTGGGATTGGGTCAAACGATAATGCATTGAACACCTCAATGAACTTATCAACCATTGGATCATCCGGTATCGGATATGAACAATTGTATTTTTTCTTTTCAGCATCTAAAGATTTCCATAAATCTTCAACATTCAGAAGCTTATAAGGTTTGTTAATAGAAACATTTTTATCTTTTTCAGAATAATAGTAAAAACAAACCTTATCTAATTTGCTTTCATTTATACATTTAAATATATGGCTGTCATTGTTTGGAGATAGCCCAATGATATGCAATTCACCTTCTAAATTTGACAGCTTCTCAAAATGATAATCTGTGCCAACTCGAAGCGTGGGGTTATGAATATATGTAATAACATACTGATAGGCATTCTTATCCTTTTCTTTCAGAGCCGCTATCTGTTTTTTAAATTCATCTACATTACGCCTTGATAGTTCAAGCCAACGATTCATTTCGTTTGTACACTTTATAATATCTGATGCTCGTTTAAATTTGAGTTCACCACTATAGTCAAGAAGCGCATTGCAAAAGCAATGACGAAATTCCTCAATGACAATCGTCGGTTCTCCTGCCTGATGGCGGATATATCCTTGGATAGTACCCGGGTCTTCACTATCAGCAAGAGAAGAATAATCTCCGTGCAGATGAAACACCTCTCTTCCTGTTAGCGCTTCTATATTACGATCGTAATTGAGAGAAAAAATATAATCGAAGCTCTTTAAATACTTTTTTACCTTTTTATTCATACGTTGATGAACATTGTTGAGCAGCCCTTCATTATATATTGCATCAAGAATCATTCGCTCAAACCCTTGCTTAACTGACTGCCACTGATCTTTAATGTCTGCATTCGTAATAAAGAATAACCTTATTAATAGAAACCAATCCTCAAGCATAATCTCATAGTATTTCAAGATAGGGGCAATATATCTGCTCTTAAAATCTTTGATGGCTTCTTGGTCATCGGCATTTCCGACCCCATCGTAATCACCGTTTAGTGTTTTGTTTGCAATGTCTACAAACGCTCTAAAGATTCTCTCAATTTCTTTTCCGGAAATTAAGCCTCCAAATAGCGGATCGTATCTATTAGATCTTGCATTGAATATTATCCTCTTCATAATAAAATCATTTGAATAAGCTTTACCACCAAATTGAATGTTAATTCCATTTCCCAATAAAACGGATTTCATATAAACCTAAATTCCCCCTGCTAAATACTCTATTCTTTTTTTAAGGCTGGCAAGACAGTCTCTAAATATTGCTGCCAATATCCTTCGTCATCGCCTACCATATCATGAAGCCAATAATACATAAACAGAATTTCAAATTCTTGCTTTCTGCCTTTTATAAAGGGCTTTTTTGGCATTCTTCTGTATAGTGAATCAATATTAAAGAGATTACTTTTTTGCTTATAGTCGTAGTCATACTTTCTCCAAGTATATTGACTCTTCTTTCTATGTGTCGAAGGCCAAATTTCCTCATTATCATAAAAATTATTTATCCAATCATATGATATTGAGGTCAAAAGCCCTCTAGCAAACTGTATATTTGCACCTTGAAAATTTCATAGAAATGGCTAAATTTCAAGTGCTTGAGCCTCTTTCATGGTATAATATTACCATTGGAAGGAGAGGTATAGCAAGATGTCATTTAGAGCGAATAAAACACAGCAGCTTGCATTCAATGACTCTTTCTTTGGGCTTACGGGTCGTGAGAAGAAAGCCCTTGAAAGGTCATGGGCAAAGGTCTTTGCAGAGGATATCTTCCCAAATATAAACGAAGAGCCGTTCAATGTTCTTTACTCGGATAAAGCTTCAAGGCCGAACACGCCTGTAAATGTTATCATCGGTGCTCTGATCATCAAAGAACTCTTTGGCGCATCCGATGATGAGATTGTTGACAATCTCATGCTCGATCCTCGCTACCAGTATGCACTGCATACGACAAGCTTTGAAGAACAACCTCTCAGCGACAAGAGCCTGTCCAGATTTCGGATGCGTTGCTATGAATACGAGAGGACACACGGTGTCGATTTGTATCGTGAATGCATCGAGGGGCTGTCGGCACACATCGCAAAGCTTATGAACATCGATGGACGTATCCGCAGGATGGACTCGACAATGATTGAAGCCAACATTCGTAGATTAAGCCGAATAGAGCTAATCTATACCTGCATAGCAAAGCTTGTTAAGCATCTGGATAAAGCCGGTATCGAATTTGACCGTGAAAGGCTGGAGCACTATCTCGATCCTGAAGACTACAATAAAGTAATATATCACAGTAGAAATGAAGACGTTGATGAGCGTATGTCAGTACTTCTTGCCGATGCCGATGAACTCATAAAACTCTGCGACGGTCAGTGCGAGGATGCTACGGAATATCTTCTATTTTCAAGATGCATGTCGGAGCAGACCATAGTAGACGGGGGATTGCGCAGGCTCCGAAACAAAGAAGATGGTGGAATGGATTCCAATATGATGCAGAATCCGTCCGATCCGGATGCTACTTACCGCAAAAAGGGTAGTAATGTGCACCGTGGATACGTTGCCAACATCGAAGAAAGCGTCGGTTCCAATGGCAGTGTCGTTACGAGTTATCAGTTCGAGAAAAACAATGTGAGCGATTCTGCAATGCTTAAAGAGCATCTTGAAAACATCAATTCCTCTGAAGAAATCCTGATGACGATTGACGGAGCTTATGCTAGCACCGAGAACATAGAACTTGCAGCTGGAAAGAATATCGAGCTTGTTCCTACAGATCTTGTCGGCAGAGACACCGATTCAATTATGGCCAATTTCAAGTTCAATGAAGACTTCACCAAAGTGCTTGAATGCCCGGCAGGGCATACACCCAAAAGCTGTAGCTACAACTCCAGAACCGAACAATGCGTGCTCTCTTTTAATCGATACCTCTGTGCAAATTGTCCTTTCCATGATCAGTGTAATCCGAAGATTTACAAACGAGTTGCCAAGAAGACAGTATCCAGAAAAAGTGTAGCAAGAGCCGAATACTTAAAAACTAAAGATACCGACAGGTTTAAATTGATTGTTAGGCTGAGAAATGGTGTAGAAACCGTACACTCAATACTTAAAAATCAATACGATGTCGACCGAATGCCTGTACGAGGTTTGCAGCGATGCAAATTATTTTTCGGCAGCAAAATTGGAGCTTTAAATTTCCAAAAACTATTCCGATTCCGAAATGGAACGGGTAACTATGCCCCAAATCCAATCCTCGGATGAAGAAAGGCTACGGAGGATGGATTCCAGTCTGAAAGGATACAGAACAATGCGCTTAGGTTAGCCGATTATGAAATTTTCAAGGTGCAAATACAACAATAGCACTAACCTTTTTTAGGGCTTTTGCCCGTCACATCATACTATCCCTTGTTTTGTTTTAGACCTGTTATTGATAAAAATGACCTGTAATGCGTTATAACTACCTGAGCTTTTTAAAGGCTTCGCTTTCAAGATAGCGCATATCAAAGTAGTTCAGCCTTATCTTATCCGGTTCTGTATTTGCCAGGTAACCTTCAAGGTCTGCAAAGAACTGCATAAATATGCTGTGGTTCCTCATATGACTTGCCATGAGGAATTCTTCCTTGGTTTCCTCCAGGCGGGTCATAAGGGCAAGTCTTGCAAGCTTTCTTTCAAGAGCCAAGGCCTTTATTTTCTGAATGGTTCCTTTGCAGCATTTATCCTTGCAGCATTCTGCCAGATCTATCATCTTAAACAGGGCCAGATAATCCTCGGCCAGGCAGCGATAGTTTTCCACTTCATATAGGAACCGCTTTGCCATCCTTGTATTGCAGCGTGGATCAGCTGCCACCTCACTCAACAAATCAGAAGCCTCTTTAGCCATTGAAGCTATTTCATTGATTTCTCTTAAGTAGTTTGCACGATCCGCATTGATGGTGCTTAATGCTTCTCCGGGGAAAATCCGCGGATAAGGCTTGCCTGCACGTACATAACTGTAGAAATAGTAAGACAGGGTGCTTAAGAGAATTTGATATTTTGAAAGTACAGGAGTGCCGTCCTCTTTTTTCTCGTTCCTCTGTTCTGTCATTAAGTCAATCAGCGTGAAAGCCCTGCGCGCCTTATCATACTGTGAATAGAAGTTGCGCTTGACATAGCGGTCGGTGACTTTGTCTATGGTGCCTGCCCCTTTGAAATTCCAGCTGTAATCTGCCTGGCAGATATGATTTCTGTCATAGCTTTCATCCCAGGCGGAATAAGACTGCATTCCTTCTACGCCTTCTTTTGAGGCTATATCAGCCAGGAGATAAATATTACGCAGAGGGTTTGTCAGAACCGTCCAGTGGTAGTAGCCGTTCCAGGGTTTTACAGTCCTTCTGAATCCCAAATCCGGACGGGTTGTCTGATACATTAATTTATCCTTGAAATCGGAATATGTCCACCAGTCAATGACAACAACGTCTATCAAATCATTATCTTTTAATGCTTTCACCATGTCTTCAGCACTGTCGTCAGAGCCGGTTCCCCTGCCTTTTATAAGCATGTCGCTGTACATATAAATGTTTTTCATGCCTCTGCTCTTTAAATATTTCAGTATCTTTACGGCATGGTCTATGAATAATCTCTTACGGTCTATGTCCCTACATTCAGGACACTTGCACCAGGGAGATCTGGTTCTGAAAATATCTTCAGCGTTAAGAGCAATCCCGTCCCATACCTCATCCAGACCTACATGGAAGCTGTCACATCCGTTAGGTTTAAGATACCTTTCGATTATTTCATCATATATGGAGAACAAAACTTCATAGGTCTTGGGGTTGGATGTACAAAATCCGGTTAAGGAAGGCTCGCCGTTTTCGTCTTTGGCAGAAACCTCAGGATACTGAGCAGGAATTAATGTGTTGTGGCCGTATGAGTTAACCAGGGGGAATACGGTTACGCCCTTGGTTTTTCCATATGCAATGAGATCACCCAGGAAATCCTCCTCAAACATTGGGGGAAGTGTTTCATAATCAACCCATCCGCCTTTCTTTGGCGAATAATACCTTACAACAACCGGTGTTTTCAGCTTAGGATACTTCTTTATAGGAACATACATATATTCACTTACTCTTCCATCATACTGGACACACCAGCAGCCATAGACCGATACTACAAGCTGGTTCATCTTCATGCCCGCCATATGATCCACCAGGTATTTCCAGTCATCCAAAGTCATGAGGTTTGAACCGTACCGGCTTTCCATAAAATGACCCCGGGTTTTTAAGTCCGGCCAGTCAAGTATCTTCATGCACGGCAGTTTTAAGACATTATCATGGAGCCTTAAACACTGTTTAAGCGTAATTGCGCCGTAGTAAAGGCCAAGCACACCAAATCCTGTTATGGTAATGCAGTTATCAGCAGCTGTTATGGAATATGCTTGCTCGGGATTTGATATCCCTTCAGGGGCAGCAGACATTGTAAATAAAATTTTGACATCACCGTCAGCTGCATCCGATGGCACATTTAAAAGCCCTGACAAAGCATCCTTTACTAAGGCTACTGCAGTTTCAATAAGCTGATCCTGTTTATCAATATTGGTTTCAATATGATAGAAGCCTTTACCCGGAATTCCAAGAACGATATCTTCTCCGTCAAGATACTCAATACTCTTGGGAATGGGAGATATAAACCCCTCAATACATTTGCACATAGCTATGCCTCCTTAGTATTCTTATATTTGTATTATTTAAGGTCTTTTAAAAGGTCTGTGGAACCTTCTATAATGATCTCAGCCACACCGGCTCTGAAACTCGAACTGACAACTTCATAACCGCCTTCATCATATGCGGACTGCATGGGGAAATAGCCTTCATATCCGTTGGCACAGCAGGAAACAAGGGTCATTTCATATGGAGAATTTTCTTTTATTTCCCTTCCTATATCAGTAAAGGGCTCACCTGGTATTCCTGCCAGGCTTACATCACCGAAACGAACAGCTGTAAGCGGAAGAGTAAATGACTCAGGACCGTTTGCAAGCCTTACTATCCTATAAGCTTCGGGAACGGACATTTCAAGCCCCAATGCATTAATCTCTTCGTTCTTGCCCGCCCTATGCAGTTCAACTATCCTTTGGGCATCAGGAATCTTCGACTTATCCGGAAGATTGGCCGGAGCTTCGACGTCATTCTGCCCAAACCTTACAGGCGTTCCTTTCACAGGTTTGGTTTTCATATAAACCTGGAGTACGGCACCCGCAATAGTTTTGCCCATATGCTCCGAAAGCTTATATCTGGTTACCGACGTATCAGAAACACCAAGATGATCTATATGGTTTGTATCCCCCTGTGCGCCGTTAATATAAATGCATTTAACATTGTCAAGTGTCTTTTCAAGTGTATCCCTGACGAATTTTGGGTAGTCAGCCGAAAACTTGGTTCCGCCAATTACATCAGGATGTACCTGGAAGTTTACCAGCAATATTTCATCTGCATCTTCACGATGTATCCGCACCAGTTGAACGGTCTCATCCGGTGTTCCGACCGGTTCAAGAATATCAGGATTATTCCTGCCGGGATTTGTTCTTACGCTGCCGTCTTTCATGCGGAAGCGGCGTACGAATGATATGCCCGGAGCTGTGCTGCGCCCTATGCTTACAGATGCAGGTTTCAGATCTGATATGGCCAGAAAAGCAACATCGCATATTTTTCTTCCCAGATAGTCATTGTAAGCAGGGTCTTCTTCAAAAAGCTTTGTTTCCATAACCGGACCTGTGTGAGTATGGGTGCATGAAATGAATACAGATTCAAAGGGAATTTGATTTTTATCAGCTGCAGCTTGCCTGTAAAGAGCCGTCTTCTCCTTCTTGATACCCAGAAGATCAAGGCTTATTATAACAGCTGTATTGGAACCATCGCTTACTGCAACGGCAGACGCATAAAGGTTGTCAAGTACGCCGTCTGCTATCCGTTGGCTGTAATATCCCGCCATATTAACCCCTAGCGGCGGTGTAATATCCAGTCTTGCAAAACCGGCCTTAAAACTGTTCATTTTATTGCCCCCCATTTCTAATAATCTGATGCTCTTGATATCATCCATAAATCAGAATTGGAAATCGAAATCAAACCGGAATCAGAAATCATATGATACCTTTACCTTTTCTTCCTTATGTGCAGACTCCACAATAGCCAGGCATACAGCTACAGTTGATGCACCCTCAACACCATCGGTGGTTACCTGCCTGCCTTCCATAATACATCTGCAGAAGTCCTCCACTTCTGCCTGGAAATTGTGGTTGTTGATCGCTACAGGAAGTTTTAGTTCAATTGTTTGCTGATTCCTTTCTTTAAATTCATCCATCTGAGAAAACTCTTCTTTAAATAATGAAAGAGTAGGTGAGGTATTATCTACTATGATTGTGCCCTTGGAACCGTAAAGCACGGTGCGCATGGTATATTTTCTTTTGCAGCCGATGGATGTCATAACCTTGCCGACTACATTACCGGGAAATTTCATAACAGCAACGGTGCAGTCATCAATCGGCCAGTCTGTAAGCACCTTGTTATTGGCGTAGGCAAATACCTCTGTAGGATTTCCTGCTATCATCCTTAATAAATCAACTGCGTGGCAGCCGCCCCCTATAACCGGATGACGCTCAGGTGTAATGCGCCAGCCTCCCCGGCCGCCTATTTTTGAATAGTCATGGGCATACTCAGATTCCACGAAGAACAATTCGCCAATCTCACCGTCTTCCACCATCTTTTTGGCCATAATAAATGCCGGCGTATATCTGCCAATCTGGCCTACCATTAATTGTTTTCCGGATTCCCTTGATGCCTTAATCATTGCCCTGCAATCTTCCAAATTCAAGGCCATGGGTTTTTCACACAGAACATGCTTGCCGGCATGAAGTGCATCCACCGTCACCTTTCTGTGCAGCTGATCAGGCAGCGGCAGCGTGACAGCATCAATATCATCCCGTTTTAAAAGCTCCCTGTAGTCAGTATAATAATCAGGAATATTGTACTTTTCCGCCTGCTTCCTGGCGCTTCCTTCATTTATATCACAGATTGCCACAGCCTCTGCCGAATCTGAATATTTTATGCCCATTAAATGTGAATTGGAAAATGCCCCGGCTCCAATAACACCCAGCCTTACTTTCTTACTCAAGATAATCTCCTCCTTAATAACCCGATTCCTTCCCCTTGATTATAGTGGCCTATTTCTATTAAGTCAATATATTTATTGTGTTTATCCCCAAATATCTCTTTGTCAACTGAATATGCGATTCTTAATTGCCAGGTAATCATCCTCCAGTGCACCATGATATGCAGGTACTGCATGTGCTCCCATGCACCCGCCCATGGGACCGGTATGATCCGTTCCGCCGGTCATATACAGCTTGTTTAGTTTTGCTTTTTGACGTAATGCGATCTCTTCCTCCCTGCTAAGGGAAGGGTGAGAAACTTCAAGTCCCTGTATTCCAATTTCCACAAGCCTGTCAACATACTCATACTGGCCTGCCGGGTGGGCCAAAACAGCAATTCCACCGGCATTTCTTATGTTATAAACAGCTTCTTCCACGCTTGCCATCTCCATTGGTACTGATAAAGCATATTCGGATTTAAAGTTGGCCTTACTTACCGCACCCCATTCCTCTCTCCTTACCAGGCCCTTAGCCACCATGGCAGTGCGCACCTGATCATTGCAAAACCACCGGCATCCTGGATTCAGTTCCACAACTTCCTCCCAGGTAATACCGCTTAATGTGCCCCGCTTAAGCCCTGCTTCAAACAAAGCCCTCGTATGATTATTGCGGTATTCACATAAGCGTTCCACAAATTCATTAAGCTCAGGATTATCTATATCAAAGTCAAAGCCGAGAATATGAAAATATGCATCCCACTGCTTGCATGCAAATTCCACGCCGGGCATGCTTTCTATGCCCAGTATTTTGGCAACCCGCATAAGCTCAGGGATTCCGCTTATCACATCGTGATCAGTCAGTACAACATCATATGCAAAGGCAAGAAGATTAACCTGATGTTTTGCCCATGTCTTATTGATCCAATCACTAATTTCTTCGGTAATTGTCGGCACTCCAAACTCGAAATGTTTTTGACTTTGAACCCGATGATAATCTTTGATAAAAAGGAAAAGCATTTCAGTCTGATCCTTGAGAAATGGCAGTTTCTTAATAAGTTTGGTATAACAATCGTATGAAATACTTCTAAACTCGCTGTCCGTATTATATAGAAAAAACAGTTCATTCTCCCTCAGTATATTACCGATATACCTGTGGACCTGTTTTCCATATTCATCGTAAATACTAACCGCCCATTCTCTAACTTCAGGCTCATAATCTTGTAGTTGTTTACGATACTTGTCCAATTTTTCACTATGAAGCACTGTTCTTTCTTCGGCTTCAGTAGTATTCAAATAGTTGTTAAAGTACTCAAATACATAATCGACACAAATTTTTAAATTTTGAGAACGTGCATCAATATCAAATTCATTGAGTCTATCCTCTTTTTTTCTACGGGCAATATACTCTTCAATACTTAGCATTTGCTCACCTCCTAAAATAGCACTGACTCTATTTTATAAGGAATTAGATTCCGGATTCTGGTTGCTTGATGGATAGTTCTTTCATTAATCAATCGCTTTTCTCAATACTTTTCATTATCTCTTTCATGCTGTCAATTAAATAGTCCTTTTCAGGATCTGATACCTCATTGTTTTCTAGTAAGCTGGTTATATAGGATTCAATAATATCTTTGGATTTTACAAAGCTGATGTTCCCAGGCAAGTTGCTGAGTATCAATTGAGCGTCTATAAACGCGCCCATACTATTAATAACTTGATTCATTAATTTTTCAGCTTGTTTGATGTTCCCATTTTTCATTGCTTCTTTTGCAGAAATACTAAGACTACGGATGTCTTCTCCCCATATTGCATATCTTGATGGAGTTGCCTTGCAGTCTTCATCACATGAGTCAAAAATAGCTCTTTCTAGTCTGTCCATGAACATTTTTTCACTGTCGTGTTCTTTTACTCTCGTGATTACTACGGGAGCATTTCTGTTGTTAAAATTATAAAAGTTTATTACAGCCCGCATCAATTGTTGATAGTCAATAGAATTGATCCGCCATATGCAAATAAAATTGACCCACCTGAGAGTAATAATTGCGAGCTTGTAGTGATGTAAAAAAGGATAAAACTTTAGCCTTGTCACCGAGTTTCTGTTGA
>Ga0209537_1005106_pt1 | contig 10645 bp, 9 predicted proteins | sample BioPla4DNA1_FD_187698 | JGI IMG/M metagenome (GOLD analysis project Ga0209537, IMG submission 187698) | Biogas fermentation microbial communities from Germany - Plant 4 DNA1 (SPAdes) (version 2) | ecosystem: Engineered > Bioreactor > Anaerobic > Digestate | place: Bielefeld, North...
ACCCGCCGCTAATTGCCACACAATTGCGTGCGGAAATTTTGCAGCCAGAGCCTCTAGGCGGTCTGAAAACTATTTTAAACAAAGCAAAAAACAAGAAATTGCTTCATGTTGATGATGAGGGGGTTTTAAAAGATTTAGATAGAGAAGAGCATTACCGCAGGATGCTTCCGCCTGCTGCCGCCGGTTATCCTACCAGAAGTGAGTGTGAGCAAATTTTAGCGGCACATAATGTTTTGCCACAGGTTATTTTGCATATGGAGCAGGTAAATAAATTGGCCCAGATGATGGCCCTTTATCTTAACAGTTGCGGTTATCGCCTGCATTTGGCTTTACTGCAAGCGGCCTGTCTGCTGCATGATATTGCTAAAGGGCAGAAAAACCATGCAGAAAAGGGCGGGCAGCTTTTGGCTAACCTGGGATATAAAGAAGTGGCGTCCCTGGTGGCGACCCATATGAATTTGCCTGCCGCGCATGAAGAACTTGATGAAGCAGTGCTCTTGTTTTTGGCGGATAAAATGGTTGAAGGAACGGAAATAGTCTCTTTAGCGCAGAAAAAAAGAAAGAAACATGCATTTTTTGCCGGTAATGCCGCCGCACAACAAGCTGTAGAATCACGTTTGCAAAAAGCACTTTTTTGGCAACAAAAAATAGAACAGGTTATCGGTAAGCCCATCTTGGAGATAGCAGGCGAAAGCAAATGAAAGCAAGAAAAATCTATCTAATCAGACATGCGGAACCCGTGCAAATCAGCAAGGAAAAAATTTATCTTGGTCAGTTGGATTTGCCGCTCAGCCAAAGAGGTCTTAGGCAAGCAACTAAACTTGCCATGCTCTTGAAAAAACGTAATTTGGAAGCAGTCTTTTGCAGTGACCTTTTACGCACCAGGCAAACGGCAGAAATCATCGCCCGCCAGCATGGTTTAAATCCCGTTTGTGTACCGGAATTGCGGGAAATTAATCTTGGTTTGTGGGACGGCCGGCCGCGTGTGGAGATAAAAACAAAATATCCCGCCTTGTATGTTGCACGTGGGCAAGATATTGTTAATTTCCGTCCTCCCCAGGGAGAAAGCTTTGCTGATCTGCAAAAACGAGTCATTCCCGCTTTTGAGAAGCTGCTGGAAACAATTGACGGTAATTTGGCCATTATTGCTCATGCCGGGGTAAATAGAGTGATTCTCTGTCATTTACAGCGGCTGGATTTGGCAAAACTTTTCACGCTTAGACAAAATTATGCGGAAATTTATGTAATTAGGCAAAAGGGAAAAAGTTTTGCTGTGCGGAAATACTGCTTAACATAAATGCTTTTTCACGTTCTTGTGTAATAATTATTACTGCAGATGTAAAATTTTCGTGATATAATCAATACATAAAGAGCGATAGAGGACAATTAATTTTCCGAATAGATTTTATTTTTTTGTGAGTATGGTCGCAAATTTCTGTTGAACTTTAAGGCTGCAAAAAGCCTTGAAATAAAGCGTGATAAGAGCGAGAGCGCTATAATCACACTGTTTAAGGAGGTTTTTCATGTCTAGGGGAGAGCAAATGAAACAAGGAGGAAGTATGGTGCTAAACCATGAAGCCGCTCAGGCCATCTCTGCCGAAAAAGTGGCATCATTACCTGCCACACCGGCACAGTATCGTTGTCCTATTTGCGGCAAAATTAGCGTCAACCATGAAGATTTAAAATTTCACTATGCAAATGAACACCCAGATTCTGTTGTCCCAATTGTAGTTAAGCTTAATGTCAACGGCAAAGATTGTGAAGTTCTCATTGAGCCCCATTGGACTCTACAGCGTACCCTCCAGTTTCAGCTGGGGCTGACGGGGGCAAAGCAAATGTGCGACCATGGAGCCTGTGGTTCTTGTACCGTCATCATTGACGGACGTCCTGTTCTCTCTTGCATCACACTGGCTGCAGAATGTGAAGGCAAACGTATAGAAACGGTAGAAGGTATTGCTGCTGATCCCAAGTGGAAGCCTCTCATTGACGCCTACTGCAGGTGGGATGCAATGCAATGCGGTTACTGTACACCAGGCTTTTTGGTGACTGCCAAGGCACTTTTAGACAGAAACCCCAATCCCACTGAAGAAGAATGTAGGGAAGCTCTAGCAGGTAATATTTGCATCTGCGGAACATATCCTCGCCATTCACAAGCAATCCTGGAGGCAACGATGAAAATGGCCGAAGGGGGCGAATAGAATGGCGGATCTGGCAGGTGTTAATGGGCAGAGGGAGCATTTTCGTGTTGTCGGTAAGCCCAACCTTCCCGGCAGGCTTTCATATGCGTTGGCAACAGGGATTGCCAAATTTGGTATAGACTATGTGCTTCCCAATATGCTGCATGCCAAATTTTTACGCAGCCCTTATGCCCACGCCAAAGTTGTCAGTGTAGAGACAACAAAAGCCAGGGCATTGCCGGGCGTGGTGGATATCTTGACCTGGGAAGATGAAGATCTTATCAAATTAAGTACCGGTGGATTCGGGCCCCCTAAACCTTGGCTTGATAATATAGCCCATGAGGAAGGGGCAGAGGTAGCAGTAATTGTTGTGGCTGAGAGCGAAGAAATTTGCGATGAAGCTTTGCGGTTGCTCGAAGTTGAATGGGAAATACTGCCCCATATTGTGGATATCCTTGAAGGCAGAAAGCCGGATGCGCCTGTAATCCGCGAAGGTCTCCCTGAAATACCATCCATGTTTGGTATGGGAGGTAAAGATAATCCTCCCAAAAAAGGTAATGTCTCTTATTCTTATGTGATTGACGGTGATATTGAAGCCGGCTTTAAAGAAGCTGACCATATTATTGAGTTTAACTTAACCATACCTGCTTTTGCTTCCCATATGCCTAACCCTCCCGGTTCAGTGGCTTGGTGGGAAGATGATCCTTACCATGCTCCGGGGAAAACATTGCGCATTGAAGGCGCCGTGCAAAGAAGAGAGCAGATTGCTGCCATGTACGGCCTTCCCTTAGAAAAGACTGTGCAAAAAGGACTTTTCCAAGGCGGTAAATATTGTGATTGGGGAATGCGTAGATCCCAAGAAATTACACCTCTTTTGGCCAAACGAACCGGAAGGCCGGTACGCTGTGTAAATACACGGGAGCAAACATACGACTTTCTCATGAAGCAGCGTTATATGTACTTAAAAGTCGGGTTTAAGGATAACGGTTTAATTACCGCCATTGATGATTTTTCCATTGCTGACGGTGGTGTGCCCGGCAGTTCCACCTTTGGTACAAGCGGTGACCAAAGCTACGGTCCTTATTACACTATGAGATGCAAAAATATCAGACAGCGCATGGAGATTGTGGACAGTAACCGCGGCATGATGTATGTGAGCGGACAACATTGCCCCTTTAACTGGGATGCCGGTACCATGGCCATTTATCTTATTGCCGAAAAGTTAGGGAAGGATCCCATTGAAATAGCTAAGATTAATTTGCACGGCCCCACTTCTCAAGATGATCCTAATCCTGTTCCCAGTTTTGAAGCCTGCCTTGAGGAAGGAAAGAAATTAATGAATTGGAACTGGCATCCTGCCGGAACCAAGAAACTACCCGACGGCAGAATGCACGGTGCCAGTTTCAGGTATCAGATCTGCCCGCGACACGCGTTCTCCGGTTATGACTGCAAACTGGAATATCGAAACGGCGTGGTCCACCTGCCGACACAGGGTCCCGTAACAGGGATGTTTGCCGTTGAAGCCAATGCCATGGTCGTGGCTGAAGAGTTGGGCCTGGAGTATGAAGATATCAGTATTGACTTTGATTACAGGGAAAAATTTACTCCTGTGGGTGGAGGTTCGGACGGTACCACTGCTTCTGCCTGGGCTATGAAAGAATGTGCCAATATCCTTAAACAGCGCCTGTTGGAAGCAGCCATTGAAGAAGCCGAGAATCCTCCGCGGCCTTCAGCCATGTTTGCTATGCCAAAACCACCAAGTCCCTTTAAAGGCATGAATTTAAAACCTGAAGATTTGGATCTGATGGATGGAAAAGTTGTTCTAAAAGCTGATCCGAGTATCGGTGTTCCCCTTGCCGATGCCGTGTCAAAGAATATCTTTGCAACTTATTCCGGCAGGCCGCCGGATGCGCTTTGGAGTTTAGGCATGGGGAGAATGCTGGATACCATGAATACAGCTTACTGTGAAGTGGCTGTAGATACAGAAACGGGTGAAGTGGAAATACTGCGCTTTGGCGTGGTGGCTGACCCGGGTAAAATCATGCGCCTCACCTCGTTAGAAAGTCAGATAGACCAAGTTATGTATTTCAGCCAGGGATGTCAACTGCTCGAAGATTTTGTCTATGATAAAAAAACCGGGGTTAAATTGCATAACAATATGATTGATTATAAGAAACCCGGTATCTTGGATGTCCCCCGTGTGGACCGCAAGTTTCTGGAAACTCGCGCTGGCAACGCAGCGTATGGAGCAAACGGTATCAGCCATTCACTGGCCAATACACATCTTGTTATTATCGCTATCCATAATGCGATCGGCGTCTGGGTGGACCCGCCGGCAACTCCGGATAAGGTCCTGAAGGCGCTGGGCAAGGCATAGGAGGTAGATTATGAGACCATTTAACCATATTAATGCAAAATCATTGGAAGAAGCCGCAGAAGTTCTCAACAAAGGCAGTGCTTCGATTAATGCCGGCGGCACCGACCTGGTCGGAACACTGAAAGATAATATTCTTCCGGACTACCCTAAGATGGTAGTTAACATTAAAACAATTCCCGGACTTGACTATATTAAAGAAGAAGACGGGATGCTAAAAGTTGGGGCGTTAACACGTTTGGCCGATATTGCTGAAAGCCCCGTCATCAATGAGAAGTATACAGCTTTGGCGCAAGCTGCTGCACGTGCCGCAGCACCAAACATCCGCAATATGGGAACCCTTGGCGGTAATATTGCCCAGCTTAATCGTTGCTGGTATTTTCGCAAACCAGAAAACCGTTTTAACTGTATCCGCAAAGGTGGCCATACTTGTTATGCCGCTACAGGTGAAAACCGCTACCATTCTATCTTCGGTGGGTTAGAAACTGCTACCAGACCGTGTACACAGGAATGTCCTGCCGCAACTGATATCCCTGCCTATATGGATAAATTGCGTGACGGAAATTGGGATGAAGCAGCCCACATCATTATGCAAGTAAACCCCATGCCCGCCATTACCGGCCGTGTTTGTGCGCATTTCTGCCAATCAGGCTGTAACCGTGCTTTTGAAGACGAGAGCGTTTCCATTCGTGCTGTTGAACGTACATTGGGCGACTATATTTTGGAGAACAGTGATAAGTTTTATACAGCACCTAAAACAGAAACAGGAAAGTCAGTGGCTGTAATTGGCTCGGGTCCTGCAGGTCTTTCTGCTGCATACTATTTGCGCAAAGAAGGGCACCAGGTAACTGTCTATGACAGTCAGGAAGAAGCAGGTGGTATGCTGATGTATGCCATTCCCGCCTACCGGTTGCCGAAAGATATTGTGCGCAAATTTACTAAAGCCCTGGAAAACATGGGGATTAAATTTGTGCTAAACACAAAAGTGGGCGAAGACATTATGCCGGAAGAGCTGGAAAAACAATACGACAGCATTTGCTTCAGCACCGGAACTTGGAAACGTCCTGTCATCGGTATTGCCGGTGAAGAGCTGACAATCTTTGGCCTTGACTTTTTAGTACAGGTCAACAAATGGATGGAAGGAAAAATAGGCTCTGAAGTACTGGTAACCGGTGGTGGTAACGTAGCCATGGACGTAGCTATTACCGCAAAACGCCTGGGAGCGAAAAAAGTTACTTTGGCCTGCCTGGAGCCCAGAGACAGGATGCCGGCCAGTAAAGATGAAGTGGCCAGGGCAGAAGAAGAAGGAATTATCATTATGAATTCCTGGGGCTTATCCAAAGTTGTTGAGGAAAACGGCGTCGTTAAAGGTATGGAACTGAAAAAATGCATCAGCCCCTGGGATGAAACCGGTGCCTTTAATCCGCAATATGATGAATGTGAGAAAATTGTCGTTAATGCGGAAAACATTTTAATGGCTGTGGGGCAACAAGTTGATCTTTCCTTCCTAAGTGAAAAATATCAGATGCAATTGAGCCGCCGTGGTCTGATTGACGTGGCTGAAGATACACAAATGACTTCCCGTGAAGGGGTCTTTGCCAGTGGTGATGCCACCACCGGACCGGCAACAGTTATTGGTGCCATAGCCAATGGACATAAAGCTGCCAACGGAATGAACCGGTACTTGGATGTAGAAAAGCAGCAAAAAGAAACTGTTGAGTCTAATTTCCTTACCTTTGACCCTGAAGGTTTTGACAGGGAAGAGGCACTAAAACTTAAGGAAATTCCCCTGGAAGAACGGAGTATTGACAAGGAGGATGCTTCCACTCCTACGATCGAGGAGGCTCTTGAAGAAGCAAAACGTTGCCGTAACTGCAGCTGCTATACTGTGCATCCTTCCGATACTGTTCCGGCATTAATTGCCCTTGATGCCAAAATTGTAACTAACAAGCGCACAATTCCGGCGGAAAACTTCTTCGCCGTTAAAGCCCCCGGCAGCACTGTGCTGGGTCAGGATGAAATTATTACAGAGATTCAGGTCCCCGCACCTGCCGCCGGGACCAAGAGCTTGTTTATGAAATTCTCCCTGCGCAAATCCATTGACTTCCCCATTGTTAACTGTGCCGTCCAGGTGGGCGGTGACAGCCCGCGGATTTGTCTCAATGCAGTAGCACCGGTACCTTACCGGGCGGTTAAGGCGGAACAAGTTATAGCCGGCAAGGAGCTCAATGAAGAACTTGCCGCTGCCGCCGGGGAGGCCGCCGTTGAAGATGCCCAGCCCTTGGCTGATGCCACATATAAAGTGCAAATTGCTAAGGTTCTCGTCAAACGGGCACTTTTGGCCACACTTGACCAATAAGAAAACATAATAAATCCCCGCGCTGACTTTCAGCCCGGGGATTTTCCCATCAACCGCTGATTTGGCCGGCGGCAAACTGAAGCGGGAGGAAATTATGTGGAAATTATATGATAGTTTAATTGACGCCATTCCTGAAGAAATAAAAGTGGCAGATTTCTTGTGCGGAAACAGTTGGACCATGATCCGGACTGACAAAGGCGGAATCGGCCTGGCCACAACTGCAAAAGAGGTTACACGTAAACCTCTGCTGGACAGACAAATCAAGGGTTTGCCGTTAAAAGAAGTGGCGGAGGCGGCTAAATCGTGGAATATGCTGGAGGCAAGTATAGGTGTGGCTGCTATTAATGCATATTACAATGCTGCCAAGCGGGCTATCCGGCTTGGCATTGCCCATACAGAATGGCAGCATACTGACAGTGAAGCTTTCACGATATTCAAAGACGAAGTCAAAGGGAAAAAAGTTGCTTCGGTGGGGCATTTCCCTCCGGTTGTACAAGCTTTCGGCGCAAACTGTCACTTGTCTGTGCTGGAAAGAAATCCGCAGCCCGGAGATTATCCCGAAGCTGCCTGTGAATATCTTTTACCGGAGCAGGATTATGTTTTTATCACCGGAGAAACTTTAATTTATAAAACACTACCGCGCCTGCTGGTGCTCGCAAAAAAAGCCAAAGTGGTTTTGGTGGGTCCTGTGGCGCCTTTATCTGAAGTACTGTTTAAGTTTGGTGTTAATGTTATTTGCAGTTTTGTGGTTCAGGATCCGCAGTTATGTGATACTATCGTCAGGCGGGGGCTGCTTGCTCCTATTTTTGCCGCGGGAGAAAGAGTCACCTTCTCACAAAATTAATGCAGCTAAAATGTTTTTTATGTGATTTGCGTTGACTTTATCCTTTGTCTGTGGTATAGTTAAAACGCACTTTTTGTTAGTGTAGCCAAGAAGAAGCCACCGCTTTTCACCCCAAGGCTAACGCCGCCAGGGTTATGAACGCAAGTACAATTGTGTTTAATTATGTGTGAAAGCAGGTGGAGGCACCTGCTTTTTCTTATCCCAAAAACTTCCAGGAGGTGATAACTTATTAGTAAGGATCTGCTTGTAAATGAACAAATCCGTGCCAAGGAAGTACGGGTAATAGACCCGGAGGGTAAGCAACTGGGGATAATGCCCTTAAATGAAGCTTTGCAAGTGGCTGCAGATTATAATCTGGATCTGGTAGCTGTTTCTTTGCAGGCTAAACCGCCCGTCTGCCGAATCATGGATTTTGGTAAATACAAGTTTGAACAGAGTAAACGGAAAAAAGAGGCACGTAGGAATCAGAAACAAATCACAATTAAAGAAGTCAAAATTCGTCCTAACATTGAAGAGCACGACTACAATGTCAAACTTAAAAACGCACGGCGTTTTTTGCAAAGCGGCGATAAAGTTAAAGCAACCATTATGTTCCGGGGCCGTGAAATAACACATCCGGAATTGGGACAAAAATTGCTTCTGCGTATTGCCGAGGATGTAAAAGATTTGGGCAGTGTAGAACGTGTACCGAAAGTTGAAGGACGCAACATGGTAATGATTCTGGCGCCGAAATCCAGCTAGAAGTTTAGGAGGGTATAAATATGCCTAAAATGAAAACACATCGTGGAGCTGCCAAGCGTTTTAGAAAGACAGGCAGTGGCAAGTTTAAGCGCAGCCATGCCTATAAAAGCCATATTTTAGAAAAGAAAAGCCCCAAACGTAAACGGCGTCTGCGTAAAAACACTGTTGTAAGTGCTGCAGAAACTAAACGCGTTGCAAAAATGCTCCCCTATTAAATAGTCTACTCACTGAAGCAAGGAGGGTTTTGTCATGCCTAGGGTAAAACGCGGTGTTGTCACGCGTAGAAGACATAAAAAAATTATCAAACTGGCAAAAGGATACTTTGGTGCGAAAAGTAAATTGTTCCGTGTCGCTAATCAAGCTGTAATGAAGTCCCTTGCCTACGCTTACCGTGACCGCCGTCTGCGCAAACGGGATTACCGGAAACTGTGGATTGCACGTATTAACGCGGCCGCCAGAATGAACGGCCTTTCCTACAGCCGTTTTATTAGCGGCTTGAAGCGGGCTGGTGTTGATATTAACCGTAAAATGTTGGCGGATCTGGCCGTAAATGACGCAGCCGGTTTTTCCGAATTAGTCGGTATCGCTAAAGAAAATTTATAATTTTTCATTTAAGTCAGAAGCATAACTTCTGACTTCATCTTTTTTACTTGCTTTTCTGGCAAGCGGGGGTTGAAGGGGAGGCGTATGCGTATTATTACAAGCTTGCAGAATCAACAGTTGAAGCTGTATCGCAGTTTGGAAAAACGCAAATTCAGAAAAAAGCTGGATCTGATCCCGCTGGAAGGTGTAAGGTTGATTTCAGATGCTTTGCAGCGGGGAATAGTTCCGGAAACCGTTTTTGTGCGTGAAAATGTGAATCTGCCCTTTCTACATGCTTTGCCTGCACAAACAAAAGTTTTAACAGTGGAAGGTAAAATTTTTGACCAAACGGCTTTTACAGAATCACCACAAGGTATTCTGGCCATAGTTAAAAAGCCGCAAGTGTCTCTGGACAATATTTTTGCCGGGGAACCTGCTTTAATTCTTGTAGTAGATCGGGTGCAGGATCCGGGCAATCTGGGCACGATGCTGCGTTCGGCAGCCGCTGCCGGAGCAAGCGGGGCAGTGATGCTCCCGCAAACGGTAGATCCCACTAATCCTAAAGCATTGCGGGCATCCATGGGCACATATTTTTCACTGCCGGTGGTGGAAACAGATTTTCCGCGGTTATATGAAGCTTTGCAAAAACGCCGGATTTTACTGGTAACGACCACAAACAGTGATGCTGTTGTTTATCACAGTTTCGACTGGACAAAATCTGTAGCGGTGGTGGTGGGCAATGAAGGTAGCGGCATTTCCGCTGAAATTGAGGCGGTAGCCGATGTTGCCGTTACTATTCCCATGTCACACGCCGTGGAATCTTTAAATGCAGCAACAGCCATGTCTGTGTTATTTTTTGAAGCCGCACGGCAAAGATACGGGTAAACAAGAAAGACACATCATAAAAAAATAAACGCGAAGTGTCTTTCTTGTTTCAATGACCTCCATATGCTATAATAAGAGCAGTTCCATTCCCAACATAAGGAGTGGTCATTAGTGATAAGTGCAAAATTATTTTGGCTCATTTTTGAACGCACAGGCTCCATAGCAGCGTATCTGCTCTACAAACAGCTTCTTGAAGCGCAAATATGATTAAAGCGATGACGGGACGAGTAGGTCAACACTTGCGTTTACAGGGAAAGACGCCTTGACTGAGAGCGCCTAATGCAAATTGACTGAAGTTCCTCCCTGATGCTGCCGGACTGAAGGGCAACTGTGTAGGTCCGGACGGATGCTCCCGGTAAAGAGCTGTGAGTGAGTATATTCAGCTATGCTAATTTGGGTGGTACCGCGGAAGAGAGCTTTCGTCCCTTAGTGGGGGCGTTTTTTTATTACTTTTTTCGGAAAGGAGTGGTTTTTCATGCAGGAACAATTAGCCGAGATTGCGAAAAACGCGCGTTCTGAAATTAATGCTGCACAAACTGAAGAAGATCTCAAAAAAGCGCAGGTACGTTACCTGGGTAAAAAAGGAGAGATAACTACAGTTTTGCGCGGCATGGGCAAACTCTCTCCTGAAGAAAGACCGGTGATAGGCAGTTTAGCCAATCAGATTCGTGATGAAATAACGA
>Ga0209537_1005113_pt1 | contig 10639 bp, 10 predicted proteins | sample BioPla4DNA1_FD_187698 | JGI IMG/M metagenome (GOLD analysis project Ga0209537, IMG submission 187698) | Biogas fermentation microbial communities from Germany - Plant 4 DNA1 (SPAdes) (version 2) | ecosystem: Engineered > Bioreactor > Anaerobic > Digestate | place: Bielefeld, North...
GTTTTAAAGTCCCAGGGGGTGGTGTCTGCAAAATTACAGTCAATTTATGGAAATATATTTAATTGCTTATTATTCAAGTAATTTTTTAGGGAAACTATTGTTTTTAGTAATATTAAGTTTGTTTTTAATTTGAAATAAGGGAATTATGCAAGACCCTTATATATTAATGTGTGTAGGCTTCTTATTAAAGTTTATGGGATATTTTGCTGCTAATTATGCTAACAGAATTGCTGATGTCTTTTTTATTTCCGTTATTATTATAATTCCTTATTACATTAAAATGGTAAGACGCAATAAAGAACTTAGCTTTATTAATATTTTTATAATAACATTTTTGTTTTTTATGTGGATTTTTACTTATTTTTATTCAGGGTGGGGTGAAACAGTTCCATACCAATCTATATTATTTAAATAAAGCTATATGTATTCAGTTATTAATAAGATTAGAACCAGTGTTGAAAGAACTTTTTACAGGCTTAAAGAGCAATATAACCTTGAGAATTTAGCAGTAATGGGTTTTAATAAAATAAAAATTCATATGCTTTTAAGGTAAGTTTTAGCTGAGAAATTTGCAGTAGAAAGATTAATATAATGGGAGATATGGCACATTTTAACAGGCTAAAATTTTAAATGTGGGTATTGCCTTCTGTGATATTGTATTAATTAATTTAAGAGGTGTCAAAGTAAATGAAAAAGATAATGGTAAGTATTTGTTGTGCTACTTATAATCATGAAGACTATATTTCAGATGCCATAGAAAGTTTTTTAATGCAGAAAACTGATTTTCAGTATGAAATACTGATACATGATGATGCATCTACTGACAGGACAGCGGATATTATCAGAAAATACGAAAAAAAATATCCTGAAATTATAAAACCAATATACCAAACTGAAAATCAGTATTCAAAGGGTATTAAAGTTAATAAATATAATATAGAACGTGCCAAGGGAAAATACATAGCCATTTGCGAAGGAGATGATTATTGGACTGATCCATATAAGTTACAGAAACAGGTAGACTATTTAGAAAATCATCCTGAATGCAGTATGTGTGTTCATGCTGCATATAGGGTTAGTCCAAGTAAAAGAAAATTGGAAAAACATGTTAGGCCAAATAAAGGAAATAAAATTTTTACAGTAGAAGAGGTTATTGAAGGTGGAGGAGGTTTATTCGCTACTAACTCTATTATGTATCCCAGAAAATTTGGTTTAAGTTTGCCGGCTTTTTATGAAAATGCACCTGTGGGAGACTATCCACTTGCTATTTATTTAGCTTTACAAGGAACAGTATATTATATAGATGAATATATGTCAGTATATCGGGTAGGTGTGAGCGGTTCCTGGACAAGCAGGATGAATCAGGATAAGCAAAAAAATTTGGAACATCAAGAGTTAATTATAAAAATGCTAAAAGAAATAGATGAATACTCAAATTATTTTTATACATCAACTATTAACAAACTTATATTGAAAAAACAGTTTGAACTAAATGTATTTAAAGGCGATTTTGATTGTATAAAGAAAGGAAAGTATAAAACAATATATAATAGTCTTCATATCAAAGACAAAACAAAAATTCTTTTAAAACAATATTGCCCAGCTCTTGTAGAAGTAATTAGGACAGCAAGAAGGAAGTATAGAGCATGGAAACTAAGGTAAGCAGGAGAATGGTTATATCCTCTCTTTTATGGAAATTAATAGAGAGAGCTGGGACTCAGGGAATCCAATTTATAGTACAAATTGTATTAGCTCGCCTACTTTTACCCGAAGATTATGGTATGATAGCACTTGTTACAATCTTTATAACAATCGCCAATGTATTTGTTCAGAGTGGATTTAATACTGCACTTATTCAAAAGAAAAATGCGGATGAAGTTGATTTTTCCTCAGTATTTTATTTAAGCTTGTTTGTAGCTGCACTATTATATATAATAATATATTTTACATCCCCTATAATAGCAAAATTTTATAGAGAACCACAACTTATACCAGTACTGAGGATTTTATCTATAACACTTTTTTTTGGTGCTTTTAATTCAATTCAAAATGCTTTTGTTGCCAGAAATATGCAGTTTAAAAAACTTTTTTTCAGTAGTCTTGGTGCTATAATTGTTTCTGGTTCAGTAGGAATAATAACAGCTTATAAAGGTTGGGGTGTCTGGGCACTTGTGGCACAACAGTTAACAAATCAATTAACTATTACAATTATTCTGTGGTTTACAGTTAGATGGAGACCGACATTAGAATTTTCTTTTGTAAAAATTAGAGGTTTATTTTCTTATGGTTCTAAATTACTGGTATCATCATTAATTGATACCTTATATCAGGATTTACGGAGTTTAATTATTGGTAGGATATATAATTCTGCTATGCTTGGTTTTTATAATCGGGGTAAGCAATTTCCAAATTTGATTGTTTCAAATATAAATGGTTCAATACAAGCAGTTTTGCTTCCTGCTTTATCATCCCAACAGGATGATAAGTTAAGAGTAAAAAATATGATGAGGAGAGCTATTATAACCAGTTCATTTTTAATTTTACCTGCTATGATAGGACTTGCTGTTGTCGCAGAACCCGTTGTAAAGTTGATTCTTACTGATAAATGGTTACCTGCAGTTCCTTTTATTAGAATATTCTGTGTATCCTATGCTTTAATACCGATTCATACAGCAAACTTACAGGCTATAAATGCACTGGGACGTAGTGATATATTTTTAAAGCTTGAAATTATAAAAAAGATTGTAGGAATGCTAATTTTACTAATTAGCATACCGTATGGTGTTTATGCAATGGCCTGGGGTTCGTTATTGTCAGGAATTTTTTCTTCGTTTATTAATGCGTATCCTAATTTAAAATTACTGGGATACAGTTATATGGAACAGTGGAAAGACATTGTTCCGTCTTTGGTAATTTCCTTGGTTATGGGGATAGTAGTTTATTTATTTAATTTCTTAAATCTAGCTACCTGGCAAATAGTTGTTTTACAGATTATAATGGGTGTAATTATATATATTGGACTTTCCAAGTTATTTAAAATAGAAAGTTTTATTTATATAAATGAGACTATTAAAGATGTATTAAACGTTAGAAGAGGAGAAAAAAATGAAAAAAGTTTTCAGTAAAATTCTTAAATTACTGTTAAGTTTTGTTGGTTTTAAAGGATATTCATCTACCTTGATGTTAAAGGCTTTAAAAAAAGATATTATAAATAAAGATATACCTTTTAGAAGTAAAATTTGGGCATGGAGAAGGGGATTTTTGGGGACAAGAGTTTTTACTTATGGTATTAATGAATCAAATTATAAAAATCATATGCCTGATTTTGATTACTTTAAACTCCATCCAATCAATGGTAAATACAGCAAATGGATAGATGACAAATTAACGATGAAATATATTCTTGCTCCTTTTAATGAATTTTTACCTAAATATTATTTTCAAATTGATGATGGAATGATCTTAAAATTGATGGATTTGCCTGAGGGAATTAATGCCAATATTGAAGGCATTATTCAATTACTAATGACAGAAGGTAATTTAGCTGTAAAACGTTTAGGAGGTTCTCTGGGTGAAGGATTTTACAGATTAACTTATAATAATGGGGACTTTTATATAAATACTAATAAGGCATGTATACAACAGGTAGTAGAATTGCTTTCAAATTTAAGAGGATATCTGGTTACAGAATATATAATTGCTCATAAAGATATAAGGAAGGTATATGATGTAACACCTAATACTCTGAGGGTTTTGGTTATTAAAGATAGAGGAAAAAAGGCTCAAATTACAGGTGGTTTTATGAGATTTGGGACTAAAGAAAGTGGTTTATTAGAAATAACTGATGCTGGTACTATTTTTACAGCTGTAGATTATGAAATAGGTTGTACTTTTAATGCCAATAGAATGCTTAATAATCATTTAGAAAATTTAAAAACACATCCAGATACATATGAACAGCTTGAAATTAAGTTACCATATTGGGAAGAAATTAAAAAAATAGTCTATGAAATTACAGCCTATGTGCCACAGTTAAGTTATTTAGGGTTTGACATTATAATCACTGATGATGGATTTAAAATTATAGAAATTAATTCTCTGTCTGCTTTAACATTTCTTGCTTATTATAATCCTTTTTTTGAAAACGAATATAGTAAAGAGTTTTTTAAAAGAAAATTCGAGGAAAAACCCAGGAAATTTAAAAGAGTGCTAAAAATGATGGAAAGTTAAATTAATTATATGTTAACAAGGTAAATTAATGGAGGTGCAATACTTGAAAAAGATATTATTGCTTGGTGGTTCCAGACAACAAATACCAGCCATAGAGCATGCCAGGAAGAAAGGTTATTATACAATCTTATGTGATTTTCTTAAAGACAATCCTGGTCAGTATTATGCAGATAAGTTTTATTGTGTAAGCACAACTGATAAAGAAGCAGTACTAAAAGTTGCAATGGATGAAAACATTGATGGTATTGTTGCTTATGCATCAGATCCGGCAGCTCCAACTGTTGCCTATGTTGCGGAAAAAATGGAGCTACCTACAAATCCATATGATTCAGTGATGATTTTATCAGATAAAGGAAAATTCCGTTCATTTCTTGCCGATAATAATTTTTGTACACCGAAAGCAAGAGTATATACAACAGTTGAGGAAGCTCAACAGGAAATAGATATATTTAAATTACCTGTAATTATTAAGCCAGTAGATTCATCCGGCAGTAAAGGGGTCAGTAAAGTTGAAGATGTTAATGAGTTAAAAACTAAATTTGAATATGCTCTTGGTTTCTCAAGGGTAAAACGGGTAATAATTGAAGAGTTTGTGGAAATGTTTGGTTACCAGGTAGCAGGTGACGGTTTCACAGTAGATGGAGAGTTGGTTTTTAGATGTTTCGCAAATGATCATTTTAACAGGAATGGGGTTAATCCATTTGTGCCTATTTCTGCTAGCTTTCCCTATAATATGCCACAAAGTATTCATAATAAAATACATGCAGAAATCCAGCGATTATTTGATTTATTAAACATCAAAACAGGTGCATACAATTTTGATATTCGTATTGATAAAGATGAAAATGTTTATCTTATGGAAATTGGGGCAAGAAATGGCGGTAATTATATTCCACAGGTTATTAAGTATGCTACAGGTGTTGATCTGGTCGATTATACCATCAGGGCTGCTATGGGTGAAGATTGTAGTGACTTAAAATTAATTGAACCAGAGGGTTATTGGAGTTATTATGCTGTTCATAGTATTAATTCCGGTATATTAAAAGAAATAGTAATTGCTGAGGACGTTAAAGGAAATAACATCGTAGAGTCTTTTATGAATTATAAGCCGGGTGATAATGTTTATGCTTTTACAGGAGCAAATACCTGTATTGGTATTTTAATAATGAGATTTGATTCTATGGATCAAATGTTGGATATGATGGATAATTCAGAGAAATGGATTCAAGTCATAGTAGAATAGGTGATACCTATATCTAGTAATAAAGTAAATAAACATATGAAAAGTGGGGAGGTAAAAGTAATGAGAAAAATAATTGTTTTTGGAGCGACGGGACATCTAGGTGCATATACAGTGGATTATTTAAAAGAACATATAAATAAAAATGAATTTGAAATAATTGCAGTAGGAAGAAAACAAACTGATTTTTATACTAAACAGGGAATAAAGTATTATCAAGTAGATATAAGCCAAAAAGAACAGTTTGATTCTCTTCCAAAAGAAAATATTTTTGCTGTTATTAATTTGGCTGGAGCTATGCCAGCTGCAATGGAAGGATATGATCCCTATAAATACATTAATGTTAATATAATTGGAGTATTAAATACATTAGAATACTGTAGAAAAAATAATGTTGATAGGATTATTTTTACACATACTGAGGCAGATCTGTCTGGTCATTGGGGTAAAAATGTAGTTATTAAACCAGATATGCCCCGTAAATATAGTTACAAAGGGAACTATGCATTATATATTATTTCTAAATGTACTGCTGTGGATTTAATCGAAAGTTATTACCATAACTATGGACTTAAAAGATTTATTTTTAGACTTCCTACAATATATCATTATAGGCCTGATCCTTATTACTATAAGAATGGTAAGAAAGAAATGTTAGGTTATAGAGTTTTAATAGATAAAGCAATAAAAGGAGAGCCGATTGAGATGTGGGGAGACCCTAATTTGGCCAAAGATATAGTATATGTAAAAGATTTTGCTCAAATGGTTTATAAAGCTTTACTCGCTGAAAAAGATGGTGGCATCTACAATGCGGGTACGGGGAAAGCTGTCACTTTGAGAGAACAGATTGAGGGAATTGTTGAAGTGTTTTCTTCAGAAAAGAAAAAATCTGAAGTTATTCCTTGTCCTGAAAAACCGGATAGCAGATCTTTTATAATGGATATTGAAAATGCAAGAGAAGATTTAGGATATGAACCTCAATATAGTTATATAGAATATTTAAAAGACTTTAAAAAAGAGATGGAATTGAACAGATTTGCGGAGTTATGGAGATGATATAGAAAGGTAAAATTATGATGAGAAAAATTAATGTCACCTGCTCTTCAATGCCAGAATATGAGGAGTATATAGAAGAAATTAAGGAACTATGGGATAGCCGTTGGTTAACTAATATGGGGGTTAAGCACAGGCAACTGGAATTGGAACTTAAAAAATATCTAGGGGTACCAAATATAACCCTCTTTTCGAATGGCCATCTGGCACTTGAGTGTATCATTGATGCCTTTGATTTACAGGAAGAAGTAATCACAACACCTTTTACTTTTGCCTCAACTACACATGCTATAGTAAGAAACGGTTTGAAACCAGTCTTCTGTGATATTAATCCAGATGATTATACGATTGATGTAAGTAAAATAGAAGAATTGATTACTGAAGAAACCAGTGCAATAATTCCAGTTCATGTTTACGGGAATATATGCAATGTAATTGAAATCGAGCGGATTGCAAAAAAATATAATCTAAAAGTGATTTATGATGCAGCACATACTTTTGGAGTTACTGTTAATGGTGAAGGAGTAGGAAATTTCGGGGATGCATCCATGTTCAGTTTTCATGCCACTAAAGTGTTTAATACCATTGAAGGTGGAGCAGTTACTTTTAAGGATGCAGGATTAAAAACAAAGTTGGATGCCTTTAAGAATTTTGGTATTACTGGTCCTGAGTCTGTTGAATATATTGGCACTAATGCTAAGATGAATGAGTTTCAGGCGGCCATGGGCATTTGTAACCTTCGTCATGTAGATGAAGAGATTGAAAAACGCAGAAAACTTGTAGAAAGATATATATCAAATTTAAAGGGAATACAGGGGATAAAACTGACCAAACCACAGGAGAATGTAAAAAGCAATTATGCTTATTTCCCCGTTCTTTTTGATGGTTATAGAAAAACCAGGGATGAAGTTTTTGAAGAACTTAAAGAACATAATATTTATTCCAGAAAATACTTTTACCCATTGACCAATAGTTTTGATTGTTATAAGGAGAAATTTGATCCAGGGAATACCCCGGTTGCAAGATATGTTGCAGAAAGGGTATTGACTTTACCCCTGTATGCAGATTTAGATCTGGAGTATGTTGATAGGATTTGTGCTATAATTATAAGATAGGGGTGTATATAAAAATGAAAGGAATAATACTTGCCGGAGGAAAGGGAACCCGTCTTTATCCTATGACCAAGGCTGTTTCAAAGCAGCTTCTGCCTATTTATGATAAACCATTAATCTACTATCCTTTATCTGTTTTGATGTTGGCAGGTATCCGGGATATATTAATTATCTCAACACCTGAGGATACCCCGGTATATGAGAGATTGCTTGGAGATGGTTCTTCCCTGGGTATCAGGCTTACTTACACAATTCAGGACAAGCCCAGGGGGCTTGCAGATGCCTTTATTCTGGGGGAAGAGTTTATTGGGGATGATCGGGTATGCTTGATTTTAGGAGATAATGTATTTTATGGACAAGATCTGACAAAGGTACTTAATAAGGCTAAAGAACATGAAGAGGGTGCTGTTATATTTGGCTATCCTGTAAAAGATGCCAGGGCCTTCGGAGTTGTGGAATTTGATGAAAACATGAAGGTTCTTTCTATCGAGGAGAAACCCCTTAAACCAAAGTCAAATTATGCCGTCCCTGGATTGTATTTTTATGATAATAAGGTTGTAGAGATTGCCAAAAATATAAAGCCTTCTGCCCGGGGTGAACTGGAGATAACAGCAGTTAATAATGTTTATCTGGAAAAAGGGCAACTTGATGTTATCCTTCTTGGCCGTGGTATGGCCTGGCTTGATACAGGTACACCTGAGGGCATGCTTAAGGCTGCTGAGTTCGTTGAAGCAGTACAATCAAGACAGGGCTTTTATATTGCCTGTTTAGAAGAGATTGCCTGGAGAAGAGGCTTTATTGATGATGAAGGGTTAAGGCAAGTAGGCGAAAGTCTCGCAATGACTGATTATGGTAGATATATTCTGTCTTTATTAGAATGATAAAGAAATAATGAGGTGTTATAATATGAAAACAATTCTGGTTACAGGTGGGGCAGGATTTATTGGAAGTAATTTTGTAAAATATATGTTGGAAAAACATCCTGATTATAGAATTATAAATGTAGATCTTTTAACCTATGCAGGAAATTTAGAAAATTTAAAGGCTGTAGCAGATAACCCCAATTATGTATTTATTAAAGCTGATATCAGGGATAGGGAGAAAATCGATGAGATATTTTCTAACTATAAGATAGATTATGTTATAAATTTTGCTGCTGAATCTCATGTTGATAGGAGTATTGAAGAACCTGAAGTATTTTTAACTACCAATATTATTGGTACCCAGATCTTACTTGATACTGCCAAAAAGTATTGGAAAATCAATCCGGATGATAAATATTGTAGGAAATATAGAGAGAACGTAAAGTTTGTACAGATATCTACAGATGAAGTATATGGTGATCTGGGTGAAACAGGGATGTTTGTAGAAACTATGCCCCTTGAGCCAAATAGTCCTTATTCTGCATCCAAGGCCAGTGCTGATATGATTGTTCGGGCCTATCATAGAACCTATGGTATGCCAATTAATATAACCCGTTGTAGTAATAATTATGGACCTTATCAATTCCCGGAGAAATTAATCCCATTAATGATTAATAACTGTTTAAATGATAAAGAATTGCCTGTCTATGGTGATGGAATGCAGGTAAGAGACTGGCTACATGTAAAAGATCATTGTTCAGCAATTGATACGGTTCTTCATAAGGGTCTGGATGGTGAAGTTTATAATATAGGTGGTAATAATGAAAAGGCTAATATTGAAATAGTGAAACTGATCATTAAAACACTGGGCAAGTCAGAAAGCCTTATTAGATATGTTAAAGATCGCCCCGGCCATGACAGAAGATATGCCATAGATAATACAAAAATAACCACACAATTAGGCTGGAAACCTGCTTATACCTTTGAAGAGGGCATTAAAGAAACTATAGAGTGGTATTTGAACAATACTGATTGGATTGAGAATATAGTATCCGGTGATTATATGGATTATTACGAAAAGATGTATTCTGGTATCGATGAAGTAGCTGCTTCAGAAGAATAAGTTTAGACATGCTGAAATTCTTTTAATGTGCGTATGTAAAATCTCTAAAGGGGAGCTGTTTTACAATGAATGTACTTGTAACAGGTGGTGCCGGATATATTGGTTCACATACCTGTGTTGCCCTGCTAGAAGCAGGTTATAATGTTATTGTTGCTGATAATCTATCAAACAGTAGAATTGAGACTATATACAGCATAAAAGAGATAACAGGAAAAGATTTAATCTTTTATCAGATAGATGTGACCGATAAAGCTAAAGTAGAAGAAGTTTTCAAAAATCATTCACTGGATGGTGTAATTCACTTTGCTGGATTTAAGGCCGTAGGGGAGTCTGTGAAAAAACCACTCCAGTATTACTATAATAATGTTGTGAGTACCATAGTATTAAGTGAAGCCTGCCTGAAGTATGGGGTCAATAAATTTGTTTTCAGTTCATCTGCAACAGTTTATGGAGATAATAAAGTTCCTTTTGTAGAGAGTATGGAATTAAAGCCTACTACTAATCCCTATGGTGAAACAAAGGTTATCAGTGAAAGAATATTACGGGATGTAGCAAAGGTTAATACTGATTTCTCAGTGTCCCTGCTCAGATACTTTAATCCCATTGGTGCACATGAAAGTGGATTGATTGGAGAAATGCCTAGTGGTATTCCGAATAATTTAATGCCTTATATAACCCAGGTAGCAAAGGGCAAGCTGGAGAAGTTATTTATATATGGTGATGATTATCCTACTATGGATGGAACCGGTGTGAGGGATTACATACATGTCATGGATTTGGCGGAAGGTCATGTCGCGACGCTGGAGAAATTAAATTCAGGGGTTCACATCTACAATCTGGGGACAGGCCGGGGAACATCGGTACTACAATTGAAAAAAGCTTTTGAGAGAGTAAATAGAGTCAAGATACCGTATGAGATAGTAGGTAGAAGACCAGGTGATATTGCTGTATGTTATTCTGATGTAAGTAAAGCAGAAAAGGAACTGGGTTGGAAGGCTAAACGCAGTATTGAAGAGAT
>Ga0209537_1005114_pt1 | contig 10638 bp, 11 predicted proteins | sample BioPla4DNA1_FD_187698 | JGI IMG/M metagenome (GOLD analysis project Ga0209537, IMG submission 187698) | Biogas fermentation microbial communities from Germany - Plant 4 DNA1 (SPAdes) (version 2) | ecosystem: Engineered > Bioreactor > Anaerobic > Digestate | place: Bielefeld, North...
CAATTTCTTAAAGTTTGTTCCGTTTTGCCTATTAATTTAGCAAACTCTCCTATACTATAATATTTCATTATTATCACCTCTCTATATACAATTATATCATACTTTTATAAATTGTATATAGAGTTTTGCAATTTTTTATAAAATTATTTTAGCTGTTGTTACCCTCCTAATTTTTCAAGGAATTTATGGCATAATATATATTATATTCTATTCTAAAAGGAAGTAGTAAAGTTTCCTATTTAAATTTTACAAGTAAGAACTTTCTGCCATAGGTTTAAAAAAAGCTTTGACATGGGATTTTTATATATTATTATATATAATTAAAAAGCTGATTTGTGGGTATGAATATCTAGAGTCACGAAACAAAAATAATCAGGGAGAGAATTTAGATGGATTACAAGAAGCAAATAGGACAAATGGTCAATTATATAAAGAAGGGGGAGAAGAGTAGGGAAGACTTTAAAATAGGTATTGAATTTGAACACTTTGTAGTAGATAAAGATAGCTTAAAAACCATTTCCTACTATGGAGAAGAAGGAGTGGGAGAAACTCTAAAAGAACTGGAACAATTTGGTTGGACCGGAACCTATGAAGGAGAATATATATTAGAACTAAACAAGGGCAACAAGACCATAACCCTAGAACCAGGTTCCCAACTAGAACTAAGTATTAGGGCCCAATCAGAGATCATAGATATAGAAAAGGAATACCTTGACTTTTTAAATGAAATAATTCCCCTACTTAATAGAAAAAATCAAGGTTTAATAACGACTTCCTATCATCCGGTAAGTAAAATAGAGGACTTAAAGTTACTACCAAAAAAGAGATATGATTTCATGTTTAATTACTTTAAAACCAAGGGGAAGTATGCCCATAATATGATGAAGGGAACTGCAGCCTTGCAGGTAAGCATAGACTTTAGTTCAGAAGAAGACTATAAGAGAAAGTTTAAAGTAGCCAATGCCTTATCCCCAGTATTACATGGCATATTTGACAATGGTTTTTACTTTGAAGGAGAAAGATGGCCTAAATATAATTTAAGGGCTGAAATATGGAATAATTGTGATAGTGCTAGGTGTGGTATAGTAGATAAGGCCTTAGATGAGGATTTTAGCTATGAAAAATATGCAGACTACCTATTAAATAGGCCTCCCATATTTATATTTAAAGATAATGAAGTTGTATACACTGGAGACAAGCTAATTAGAGAAATCTTTGACCCTGAAAATTATAAAATAAATGAATTAGAGCATTTATTCACCATGTTTTTCCCAGATGTTAGAACCAAGAGATATATTGAAATAAGGATGATGGACTCAGTACCCTATCCCTTGAACTTTGCTGCAGTAGCCTTAATTAAGGGAATATTCTATGATGAAGATAACTTAAATAAGGTATATGACTATATTAAAGATATTACACTAGAGGATATAAAGACTTCAAAGGCTAGTATTATTGAAAAGGGTTTAGAGGGAAGCCTTATAGGTGAAAAGATATTAGATCTGGGAAAATGGCTACTGAATATAAGCAAAAATGGTCTAAAGGAAGAGGAAAAGAAATACTTACTGCCCTTAGAAGATATGTTAAATGAGGGTAAGAACCCATATGAAATAACCAAGGAAAAGGCTCACTTAGGTAGGAAGGAAGCCTTAAGCTGGTGTTTGTTAAATAATGTATGGAGGTGAAGCAATGGGTACTTTAAGAATAAATCAAGAGTATATAGATTTGATTAAATCTGATCCTGAAAAATATCTTGAAGATTATAAAATAACATTAGGTAAGGTGGCTAATTCCACTGCCATATATAAGGGAAAGCCGGTACCATTTTTATACCACCCCATGTTTTTTACAGAAGCAGATGTAGAAAAGTTTAACCATATGGTTGATACCTTAATGTCTATAACTAACAAGGTAACGGAAAAGTATTTAAATTCTAAGGAGTTTAGAAAGAAGTTTGAATATTCACCCCTATTAGAGGAACTAATCCTTATAGACAATGGTTATGATATAAACGTTCCCATTGCTAGATATGACCTATTTTACGGTGGTGATGATGATTATAAATTCTGTGAATTTAATACTGACGGGTCTTCTGCCATGAACGAGGATAATACCATCGGAAATATATTATTAGAATCTGAAGGCTTAAAAGAATTTGGCAAGATATATAACCTATCCTTATTTGAACTTATAAACAGGTGGGTGGAAGATATTTTAACCATCTACCATAAGTGGTCAGGAAAAGGAGATAAGCCAAATATAGCCATAGTAGACTTTACTGAAAGTGGAACTTCTGCAGAGTTTGAAGTTTTCAAAAATGCCTTTATAAAAAAGGGCTACAATGCAATTATTGCTGATCCAAGGGATTTAAAATATAGGGATGGTAAGCTATATTTTGAAGATTATAGAATCGACTTAGTTTATAGAAGAATAGTCACCTTTGAATTAATAGAAAAGGCCCATGAGATACCAGACTTCATTGAAGCCTATAGAAATAAGGCCTTCTGCTGTGTAGGCTCCATTAGGTCACAAATAATGCATAATAAAGTCATATTTAAAATACTACACGATGAAGATACCTTAAAAATTTTATCAGATAAGGAAAGGGAATTTATAAAAAAACATATTCCAATAACTGGCCTATTTAAGGGTGACAGGGAAGTCTTTGAAGAAGTTTTAAACAATAAGGATAAGTATATTATGAAGCCCTATGACTTAAATGCTTCTAGAGGTGTATATGCAGGTAAGGATTTAAGCTTTGAAGAGTGGAAAGAAAAATTAGAAAAGTCATGGAACAAAGACTACCTTTACCAAGAATACTTTGAACCTTTTACAAGGGACCATATAGTATTTGAAGATGATGAGTTAAAGGTGGAAAGCTTTAAATCCATAATTGGCCTATTTATATATAAGGAAAAATTTGCTGGCATCTACACAAGGGTAGGTAAGCTAAGTATAATATCGGGAGTTACAAACTATTACACTCTACCAAATGTGTTGGTAAAATAACTGAAGAGGATAATTCTTCAGTTATTTTTTTGTATATTTTACCCTATGATTATTTATAAATTAATGCTATATTAAGAGTGGAATAAAAAAAGAAAGGTGGGATATCCATATTATAAAATCAATAAAATTATAATACTTTTACTACTATGGTATGGGGTGTGATAGTGATGAATAATTTGGATGGCAATAAAACCTCACAAGGGATAGGACTAGAAGGGGTTAGGTTAAAAAAGGCAATAAGTATTGAAGGAATCATTTGTTTAATTTTATTGATAAGCTTTTTTACAGTTATAGGTATTAAAATGGGATTTATAAACTCCATAAGTACTTTACTAAATACTGCCTATGACCTTTTGATTAATACAGTATTTTACATAATGGCCATAGCAGTTGTAGCAGGAGCCATAGCAAATATACTTACAGAATTTGGCGTTATAGCATTGGCTAATAAAGCCTTATCCCCTTTAATGAAACCCATTTATGGTCTACCAGGTGCCAGTGTAATGTCTATATTTACCACATATTTATCTGATAATCCAGCAGTCCTTACCTTAGCAGATGATGTAAGATTTCGTAGATATTTTAAGAAATATCAATTACCAGCCCTTACCAATATTGGCACTGCCTTTGGCATGGGTTTGATAGTTACAGTATATATGATGGGATTGCCAAATCCCAATAATGAGAACTTTATTTTGGCTGCCATTGTAGGTAATATTGGGGCAATAATAGGAAGTATTGTTTCAGTTCGCCTAATGCTTATGAGGACTAAGAAGATCTATGGTACCACTATGGAAGCTGAAGAAGATAATAGCATTTCCTATGACATATTGGAATATAGGGAGGTTAGAGAGGGGTCCATAGGGGAGAGACTTATGAACTCTATGCTTGAAGGTGGAGCATCAGGTGTAAAGGTGGGATTCGATATAGTCCCTGGAGTACTTGTAATCTGTAGTATTGTTATGATACTTACTAATACTGCATCAGAATCAGGCCTATATACAGGGGCTGCCTATGAGGGAATAGGATTACTTCCCTGGATAGGTGAAAAGATCAGCTTTATTACAAAACCCCTCTTTGGCTTTACATCTCCGTCAGCTATTTCAGTACCCATAACGGCCCTTGGGGCTGCAGGTGCTGCCATAGGCCTAGTACCTAATATGATAATCCAAGGTATTGCTAGAGCCAACGATGTTGCAGTATTTACTGCCATGTGCATGTGCTGGAGTGGATATTTAAGCACCCATGTGGCCATGATGGATGGTTTGAAGTTTAGAAACTTAACAGGTGCAGCCATACTTGCCCATACGATAGGAGGTATTTGTGCAGGAATAGCTGCAAATTGGATTTTTAGGTTAATAGAATTCATATTTTAATATATTTATAAAAAGCAAAAAATCCTTTTTTACATTGAAAAAGGATTTTTTGCTTTTTGAAAAACTATTGACAAGATAAAATAAATAATATATACTTAATTACACAAGTAACTAACCAACCAAGCAGTCAACCCAGGAGGTGTAAAATTGTTAGATTTAAATTCGGATAAATCAATCTATATACAGATAGCAGAGCTTATAGAGAACGAAATCTTATTGGGCAATTTAAAAGAAGAGGATCAGGCACCTTCAACTAACCAATTTGCAAAACTCTATCAAATAAATCCTGCAACGGCACGGAAAGGCCTAAATATATTAGTTGATGAAGGGATTCTATATAAGAAAAGGGGTTTGGGTATGTTTGTGGCAGAAGGAGCAAGAAAGAAGATAGTGAAGAAGAGGCAATCATCTTTTTTTAAGGAGATACTACCTGAGGTGATAAAAGAAGCCAATAGATTGGAAATTACCTTAGATGAATTAATAGACTATATAAAGGAATTAAAGGGAGGGGAATAAAGTGCTTGAGATCATAAATTTAAATAAAAGTTACGGCAAAAATAGGGTCCTTACAGATATAAATTTAAAAATAGAAGAAAATAAAATCTATGGCTTACTAGGGAGTCTTGGAATGGATTCAATCAATAGGATTTTTAAGTTTCAATTACAGGGACTAAAGAAAACGGTTATAGGCTTTTGGTCTGTTATTTTTATCATAAATATAGGTTCCTATGCTTTAACAAGCTACTTCTACCCTAAGATTAAGATTGGCTTATTTAGCAGCAATGATGACTTAATTTCAATTGTAGGGTCAAATCTTATGCCCATATTTATCTTTTTTATTGTCTATGGCATTTTAATATACCATGAGGACTTTTCCTTGGCCCTTAATTTTGGAGCCACAAGAAAGGATTACTATAAGTCAACTATAATTAGCAACCTACTAGTTGTGCTTATCTTTGCAATAATACAAAGTATAATACAAATTGTAGATAAGCACCTTATAACATCCATAGGCTTGCGGCCATTGACTGATTTTGGTATGTTTAATACTGCCACAGACAATATATTTTATATCATACTTGTTTTTTCAATGATTTTCCTAGCCTTAAGTTCAATTACTAATCTACTGGGAGTTTTCCAATATAGGTTTGGATATAAGTTTTGGATAGGATTTGGTCTTCTATTTATTGTAGTCCAAATATTAACTGGTGGCTTAATTATAAAATTTATGATAGAATTTAAAGACGTATATTTAAACCTATTGCCTAGATTTAAAGGTTCTACAATCATCATTACAAGCTGCTTAATAACTGTTATCTGCTATAGTATAGGTTACTTTCTCTTTAGAAAAGTAAACATAAAGAGATAAACTAAATATCCATACCTCACCTTGACAAGGTGGGGGTTTTTTGATGATAATGGTATTAATTTCAGTTGATTTAGAGGAGGAAAAAATGTATAAACTTTATGCAATACTCATAGGAGTTTTGATTACCATAATGGTTAGTTTTAACGGGACCTTAGAAAGCCATATTGGTAATTTTTTCGCTGTTCTAGTAATACATATAGTTGGGCTTCTTTCCATATCCTTGATTTTAATCATAAGGAAAGAAAGACCAGTTATCAAAAAAGGAATCCCTAGATACTTATATACTGGAGGGGCCATAGGGATCTTATTGGTACTAGTAAACAATATCTGTTTCTCAAACTTAGGGGCATCATTAACCTTATCCCTAGGAGTTTTTGGTCAGTTATTATTATCATCTATAATAGACCATTTTGGTTTAATGGGAATGAAGGTCTACAAGTTTCAGGCAAAAAAGCTAATAGGTTTTTCTATTATCCTAGTGGGATTAATTATTATGACCATATATTAAGGAGATGAAATATGCTATATATTATTCTAGCTGTAATTGGAGGATTTCTTACTATACTGAATATGGTGATAAATGCAGGCTTAGGAAAAAGAATAGGAGTTTTTCCGGGAACCTTCGTCAACTATGTAGTGGGTTTATCTTTAATCTTAATTCTAGTCCTTATGATGGGCAATCCTTTAGATATAAGTACTTTTAGTAATATACCCTTTTATGCCTTTTTAGGAGGAGCCCTTGGAGTGACAATTGTTGCCAGCTCAAATATCATCATACCTAAGATACCAGCCATATATACAGTATTGTTAAATTTTATTGGTCAGATCTTCGCCGGTGTAATCATCGACTATATAAGATTTGACTATATTTCAAAGGGTAAAATAATAGGAGGAATACTAATAATATTGGGGATATTATATAATACAAATATAGATAAGAAACAATTAACAGAGGGGAAATAGTATCCTTGACTATATATTTATGGGGGATGGAAAAGTATGAAGGTAACTATAGTTGGAGCAGGGAAGCTTGGATATAAATTAGCAGAGCTTATGGTTATGGACGATATAGATGTAACTGTAATAGACCATAATCAAAAAACTTTAGATTTCGTCAATGAACACTTAGATGTTTTAACTGTACTAGCCAATGGAATAGAAATAAATGTCCTTAAAAGCTTAGGCATACATCGCTATGATTTACTGGTAGCAACCACCAACAGCGATGAAACCAATACTTTAATATGTTCCTTGGCCAAAAAACTAGGCTGTAAAACAACCATAGCTCGTATTAGAAATCCAGATTATATGGAGCAATTGGACTTTATAAAACATGAGTTGGGAATAGATTATATTGTAAATCCTGATTTGGCAACGGCCCAAGCAATGGAAAAATACCTTTTAAAGAATTATAACTTTTATTCCGATGAATTCGTCAGTGGCAAGGTCCAAATGATAGACTTCAATATAGAACATATGAAGGAATTCGTTGGAAAGAAGCTAATGGAATTAGAAAACTTTCAAGGCTTACTGATTACAGCCATATCTAGAAATGGAGAACTAATAATACCCAATGGGTCTACTGAGCTATTGGCCAATGATACCATCTATGTTATTGGGAAAACGACGGATATTAACAATTTAAATAATAGGATTTCAAAGGATATTATCAATAAAGAAGTAGAAAGGGTTATGATCCTAGGAGGTAGCAATATAGGATACTACCTAGCTCAAAAACTAGCTAAGGACAATATCCTAGTAACCTTAGTAGAACAAAATAAGGAAAGGTGTAAGGAACTGTCAGAGGCCCTAGAAGATATATTGATAATCCACGGAGATGGTACCGATATTCACCTATTGGAAGAAGAGGGTATTTCATCCATGGATGCCTTTGTAGGAGCTACAGGTTTTGATGAAGAAAACCTGCTGATGGCCCTAATGGCTAAACAATCTGGTGTACCTAAAACAATTGCTAAGATAAGCAGGGAAAACTATACTAAAATAATAGATAGACTAGGTATAGAAGTAGCATTAAATCCAATTCATATTACAGCCAGTGAAATATTAAAGGTCATTAGGGGTGGTAAGATAGTATCCGTATCCCTCTTATTAGGAGGAGATGGAGAAGTGACCGAGATCATAATTGGAAAGGATTTGCCCATAGTTGGGAAATCCTTGGAAGAATTGAAACTTCCAAAAGGCATTATAATTGGTGTAATTGTACACAATGGTGAAGTTATTATACCTAATGGTAAAACTAGGATCCATGCCAATGACAGAATAGTGGTATTCTGCTTATCGGACAACTTACCAACCTTAAAGATGTTTTTCAAATCCCAAAAGGGAGGTATATTAAGTGAATTATGGAATCGTGCTAAGGGTACTAGGTAGTATATTGATGCTGGAAGCCCTCTTTATGGTACCTTCTCTATTAATATCGTTTTATACAGGTCAAGTAGATAGATTTGCCTTTTTAATTACCATTATCATAACTGGGATTACAGGAATAATTTTAAACAGGCGAAAAACTCCAGACAGACATATTAGGCCAAAGGATGGCTTAGCCATAGTGACTATTGGTTGGGTTTTGGTATCTATTTTTGGAGCCTTACCCCTTTACATATCGGGAAGCACTTCAACCTATATCGATGCCCTATTTGAAATAGTGGCAGGTTTTACAACTACCAGTGCCATAATTGTAAGTGATGTGGAGTCATTACCCCTAGGGATTTTATTTTGGCGGTCCTTTACCAACTGGATAGGGGGCATGGGGATACTGGTATTTACCCTGGCTATATTACCAGCCCTTGGTATCAGTGGCTTTCAGTTGTTTAAGGCTGAAACTCCAGGTCCTATAGCAGGAAAATTTGTCCCAAGGATTAAGGATACAGCTAAGATCTTATATGGAACCTATATTACTATTACAATTATTGAAGTAGTCCTATTAATGCTTGGTGGCATGTCCTTATTTGAATCCATAGTATACACCTTTGGCACAGTGGCAACTGGAGGATTTTCCATTAAAAATGCCAGTCTAGGAGCATATAATAGCAATTATATTCATTTTATTGTTGGCCTCTTTATGATCTTATCTGGAGTGAATTTTTCAATTTACTATTCCCTATTTAAGGGAAGGTGGAAGGAAATACTAAGGGATGAGGAAGTAAAACTATATTTTGTTATAATCCTTCTTGCAGCCATAGCTATTGGAATAAACCTGTATAAAACTTCCTACACTAGTTTAGGCTTGGCCTTTAAGGACTCCTTCTTCCATGTAGGCTCTGTTATTACTACTACGGCCTATTACACTACTAACTTTGACCTATGGCCAGCTTTTAGTAAATCAATCCTCCTATTACTTATGTTTATTGGAGGTTGTGCTGGGTCTACTGCTGGAGGCATGAAAATAATTAGGATTTTAATCATATTTAAAGTAATAAAAAGAGACGTCCTTAAGATATTCCATCCTAGGGCAGTAAGTCCAGTTAAACTAAATTCTAGAATATTACCGAGTGAGACCATAGCAAGAATCTATAGCTTCGCAGGTCTTTACCTTATCCTATTTGCACTATCTACCATATTGATATCTTTAGAAGGTATAGACCTAGTTAGTGCATCCAGTGCTGTAATAGCTTCTTTAAGCAATATTGGCCTAGGCTTTGGAATAGTTGGGCCTATGAAAAGCTTTTCAGACTTTAGCCAACTATCAAAATTATTCTTATCCCTACTTATGCTTTTAGGTAGGTTAGAGTTATTTACCCTAGTGGCCCTTCTTGCACCAAAAAACTGGAAAAGAGAAATTTAGCTTAATATAAAACCCCTTAGGGTTTACCTAAGGGGTTTAAACTTACTTCAACATGGAGTTTAAGAACCAAATGTTCTTGCTATAATCTGCTACATAGTCTTCGAAGATTGCAACTGTCTCAAAGTCTCCTTCTTCGTCAGCTACATTTCTAATTTCAGTAGCTAGGGATTTCATCAATTCTAAGTCCTTTTTAACTATTTCAAGGGATTCTTTAATTGAAAAATCTTTAGCCTTTATTTCTTCAATATCTGCCTTTTCAAGATATTCAGCCATTGTAGATAGAGGATATACATCCTTCATCTTTAACAATTCTGCCACTTCATCGAAAGCTTCAAATAATTTGTCATAAATCTCTTCTGTAAAATTGTGTACTTCTACAAATTGCGGACCTACAACATTCCAATGTATATTATGAAGCTTCACATTTAGGACTGCCAGATTAGATAAATATTTTTGTAATAACTCAATATGTTTCATATTGAACCTCCTTAAATTTCTAATTAATTTCATATGTCATTTCCTTTATCTATATTATATGATAAAATAAAAGAAACAAAAAGGCACAAATATGTTCGTAGAGGTGAGAAAATGAAAAATAAAATTTTTAATGGATTTGAAATAGTTCAAGACTTGATTAAGTTGAGATGGGTACCTGAGATATTAAAATCTATAAGTCAAGGAAATCAAAGATATAGTGAAATACTAAATAGTATACCCTATATGAGCCATACTGAATTAAATAGAAAGCTGGCCATTTTAGGTGAGAAGAAAGTAATAGAAAAAAGGGAAGAGGATGGATCCTATTTACTACTTGAATTTGGGGAGGATTTAGTCCATATTTTTCATCATCTAGAGGATTTAGAAGAAAAATATTTTCAAATTAGAGATTCTGTATAATCAATAGGAAATCCTGCCTTATATTTTTCTGTAATACTAATAGCATTTAATAAATCTGAAAAAATAGGTAAAACAAAAGGTTTATCAGGTCAATACATGATAAAAGCCAAGGGATATCCCTTGGCTCTTATAATTTTTCACTAATCCAATCTACCAGCATTAGCTCCATAGCTGCTTCTCCC